>OLLS01000102.1_pt1 | contig 95217 bp, 98 predicted proteins | sample 1604631 | NCBI WGS metagenome assembly OLLS01 (sample SAMEA104055725, study PRJEB20765) | soil metagenome | biome: Arctic tundra; feature: Polygonal ground; material: soil | place: USA | collected 2011-09 | depth 0-0.5 m | reverse complement strand
CGGATCAACACTCTGCCACACACTCGTCCTCGGGTCATAGTAGCGGGCACCAAAATAGTAGAGTCCAGTTTCTTCGTCGAGTTCCTTACTAGAGAACTGATAATCCGGGAACAACGTCGTTCCCACATTCGACTGTATCCAGGTTTCTCCGAACGGTATGTACTCTAAGTGTTCCGTAATACGGCCTGAGCCGTCCGTCATGTAACCCGTACTTCCCACTTGATCCGTATGGTAGAAGAACACAAAGTCATCCTGCGGCAACACGCTGGTCGTCGGTGATACCCCGGCACAGCTTGCCGGTATACCCACCGTCACACTGGCCGAACTCACAAACCCCTTCTGCCCATTGAAGTCAATCGCATAGAACCCGTTGTACGCCCTCAAATCATCCAGTGTCGCCGTCTGGCACTCCTGCAAAGTTCCCAAAGTCGTGGAACTGGTAGACTGTTTGCGGTACACCGTTACCCCGTTGGTCAACGCCGTCACGAACTGTATCTGATCGTCATCCCCTTCATGGTCGCCGTTCTTGTCCGTATGCTCGCAGAAGTGGTTCCAATCGCCTTCGTCATTACCCCATTGCCAGCTATGTTCGTGGCCATTTTGGTCTTCCCCGCCATGGCCCTGCTCAACGCCTTCGCCATCGCCCTGGCCCAGGTCAAACTCGTGGTCGCTCTTCGGGTTCACCACCTGGCTGGCGATGCGGGTTGAACCGATAAAGATATGTTTACTCGCCACATGGTCGTTGCCCACACCGTTCGTCGGAGCGTCTTGCTGTAGGTTCTGCAAGGTGTAGAACTGGTTGACGTACACATTCACGTTCCCGCCGTTGATCTTGAACACACGGGTTCCCTGGTCGTTGTACACAAAGTGCACCGCGCCACTGTTGGTCTGCTGGGTGCCCGGGTCGTCATCGCCCACCGCTACCATTCGGTTTTCCTCGTCCCAGATAATGTTGCGGTCCGGCCCTACATCAAAGCTGGTGGCTTGGGGCTGGAAGAAGGTGTCATAACCCAGCTGGTTTCCGTTCAGGTCATAGCTGAAATTGCGGCCTTCGCTGGGGCCCGGCGGGCCCAGGTAGGCTATCTGCGTGGGCGCGTGCGGGTGCGGGCTGCCGTACTTATAGGTCCAGTCGTAGGTCAGGTTCGACTGCTCGTCTCCCAAACCAAAATTCAGCGTGCCGTCGTGATCCCTGCGGTACGAGACCTGCGTCTTATGGGTGATGTTGTGGATATTGTCATAGCTCATCGCCAGGGTGTATTTGGCGTCGAACAACTGGCCGTCATCCGGGTCATAACAGCCCGGCACCACGCCGGTGGCGTTGGTCAGGCGGTAGAGTTTGTCGTACTGGAAGTTCTGGCTCACCGGCGCCTGCAGGGCCTGCAGTTCCGGCGTCGGCAGGTTGTTGGCCAGTTCCATAATATTGCCCACGTTGTCATAGCTGTAGTTCAGGTTCTGGAAGGTCACACTGCCGCTCAGAGCCTGTAACTGGGTCAAGCGCCGGTTGGTGGGCACATAGCTGTAGGTCTGCTGGGTGCCGTTGCCGTTCTGCACGAATACCCTTTGCTCGAACTTGTCGTATTCCAGACGCAGAACATATTGGAACAGATCGGTTCCGCACTGGCCGATGACCGAGTAGGGTAATCCGCCCGAATCGTATTTGTAGTTCAACAGTTCGCCGTCCGGATAGACCATGTTCTGCAGGCGGTTCCATGTGTCGTAGGTGTACTGGGTAATAAAGGTAATGGGGCAATTTTTGGTCTCATCCGGATGATCATCATTCAGACCCCAGCCCAGCCACTCGCCCAGACTGCCGCCCTGGCTTGGCGCCTGATCTTTGCCCGAATCAAACCCGTGACCCCAGAACCAATGGCCCCCCCAATTGTCATTGTTCTGCCCGAACCCGAACCGGTAGTTATTATTATCCCTGCCATGACCATCGGACAGGTTGCCCAGCCCCGCGAAGTCCGTCCCAAAGTGGTAGGGCTCGTTGGGTTCGTCGGGCACCTGTAATATTTTGGTTTCCTTCACAATATTTCCCAGGGCGTCATAGAGCCGCAGTTCGGTGCCGCTTCCATCCGTCACCTGCGCGATACGGTTGGCCACGTTGCCGTTGCCCTGGCCCCCCTGCGCCGCGGTGCCGTAAGTGTAGGTCACATTGTTTCGGGTAAAGAGCGGATAGGTAATGTTGGTCAGACGGTTGTTCGGGTCATAGTTGTAGGTAATCGCCTTACCCAGCGCCTGCAAATTGGCCGTCACTTTTTTGATGACGTTGGAAGCCAGGTCATAAGTCATCTGCGTCATACCCGTATCCGGGTTGGTGATGGACGTGCGGCGGCCCAGAAGGTCATAAGCGACCGTGGTCTGGTTGCCCTTGGTATCGATGACATTGGTAATCTGTTTGACAGGATCATAAGCATAGGTGGTCTTGATGACGGTGGTCGGACCGTTGTACTCGTTCACCTGGGTGATCAGTTCGCGGGCGTCGCGAAAGGTGTCCTTTTTGTTGCTGTCGGCGTCCAGAACGTCGGTCTTCAACTGGTTGGGACCGTTGTCAGTGGAAACCGTGTAAGCGATGGTGGTGAAAGTGTTGTCTGGAATGGTGGTGACCAGGTTGCGGTCCAGCACGTCGTAGGTCATGCGGGTCGGCAGGACCGTGTCATAGCTGGTGTTGAATGTGGCATTGCCCCCAACCGATCCCTTGGTCTCGGTGACAGGGTAGAACTGGCTGATGGTGCGGCCCACCTGGTCGAACACCACGCGGCCCGAAACCGTCATCATGGGCGCTGAGGCGCTGAGCTTGCCGGTGAAAAGGGTGTCGTCTTTCTTGGTCTGGAGTACCCGCTTCAAGCCGTCGGTGTAAAGAATAGTTTCAATGGGATCGCCGCCGGTTTTGTCCCTGAAACCGTCAAAGTGCGCGGTGTGGGCATAGGGCACCGCCGCGTCCGGATGATAGTCGAACGAGATCGTGTAATTGCTGGGGAACTGCACCGCCGCGCTGGTGGACGCCTCGAAGGGACCGACGATGGTCACCGTGCGGCCGAATTCGTCGTAGGCAGTGGAGATGCTCTGGCTATTTTCGTCGGTTTCTTTGACGGGTTTTCCGAAACGGAAGTCATAAGCCATGGTCGAGAGATAGCTGGAACTGTCCGTAACCTTCACCGGGTAGGTGGCGACGCTGGTGTCATAAGTATAGTTCAGGGTATACCGTTGGCTGTTGAGGTTGGCGGGGCCTATTTCGGTAATCAAGTTGCCGTTGGAATCATAAGTCATGTCGGACTCCGCGAAGGTGCCGTCAGCCAGATACTGGCGCACTTCGGTCAGATCGCCGGTGGAAGAACTATAAGTAGCCTCACGGTGGCGGAACACAGGTGTGCCGGTGGACCCGGTCGCCATCATGGTGACCGGCAGGCCCACCAGATAATTGGGCGATACAAAAGACGGATTGGAACCCGTGTAGGCGATGGTCACCGACACAGGTGAATTGGTTTCGCTTGCGTCGCCCGTATCCAGAAAGCCCGTCACGTTGCCGAAAGCGTCATAGCTGAAGAACTGGGAGGTCGCAACCGTCGGGGACGCGTTCCCCTCGAAATTCGTTTTGGTCGTGGTGATGAGCTGCGGGAAAAGGATATTACTCGGCAGATTTTCACTCAAAGTCGGCAAAGGCACAGCTGTGCCGGCGCTGTTAATATCCACCAGCTGGTAGGTATTGGCGGTTTGGATAAAGGGATTGCCGTTGGCGTCCTGGGTCAACTCGTTCGTCATGAGACCCTTTTCATAGAAATTGTAATTGAGGTACTGCCGGATGACGCTTCGGTAGGGCGGCAGGCTCGCGACCGGGCCGTCCGAGGGCTCCCAGTTAGTGGTATCCATCTGGGTTTCGGTGACGGAGGCGTAGCCCAGGAAATCCCTCTCGAAGCGGTCATAGGCGTTGATCGAAACACCGTTGGAATCGACGCCGGTGGCGTAGCTATAGAGGGTTGCCTGGTAATCGGCCCCCTTGGCGCCCTGGGGCGCGGCGGTGTTGGCATTCTGCCCGCCGTCGAAGACCGTCACATTGGCGAGGTTCCAGCGGTTGTGCGGATTAGCGAAGGTGTTGCCGCTTCTGGCGTAATTAAGGGTAATCACGCCGCCCATGGGACGGGTAACCGTATTCAATAAATTAGTCTGACCTGTGTTGTTCAGGTGGGCCGTCAGGTCTCCATCGCCGTTCGATTCCAGCTGGTCCGGATAGCCCAGACCCTGCAAGTCGGAAAACATGACCGTCTGTTGGTTGGAGGTGGTAGAGGCGTCAAGCCCGGGATTGACGATGAGACTGATAAAGAATATCGGAATATCAATAGTGAAATAACCGCCCGCGCCGAGGGTCAGGTTGGTGCTCTTGGTAACGGCGTTTGACACGCCGCCCGCCCAGGTTACTGGCGAGGCGAAGCCGCTGCCGGTGTTAAACCATACCAGCAGGTTGCCGCTGCCGTCGTTGAGACTTTGGACCAAATCGGGTAATCCGTCCCCGTTGATATCCATAAGGGAGAAACTGGAAGTGTTAACGCCGGTTTCCGCCGTAAGACCGCCAGCGAGCCCGTAAATGCCGTCGTTAAACCCTATGCCAATGTTCCCGCTGGTGGAACTGCCGTGATTGATGACCGCTCCGCCGTTGGCCCAGGTAACCGGATTGGTAAAAAAGCCGTAACCGGTGTTGAGCTGTACGGTCAGGACGCCCGTGCTGGTGTTCAAATGCACCTTATCGGGCAGTCCGTCACCGTTAATGTCGATCAGTTCATCCGTCTGGTCCGAGGTGCCCACGCCAACCCCGCCGCTTAACACAAAACCCAGCGGCGGCATCTGGCTTCCACCGGTACTGCCTTTGGAGCCGCCATTGCCCGAATCGTTGGATGATGTTTTACCCTTGGAATCGGCGAAAATATCCGCCGGGTTGCCGCCGATACCCGCGTTGATGGAAGAGCTGGTCGAAATCCTTAAGGTGTTATTCATAATATTGTTGCCCAAAACACCGCTGCCATCCAGCCCGCCTGAGGGCAGCGTGAACTGTACGTTGTTTTGGGTGACGATATCCGGATATCCGTCCCCATTGAGGTCAATGAAATCGAGCATGCCATTGCCCTGGCCATTGGAGGTACTGCCGGAAACGATGAATCCGGCGCCGATAGCCTTCTGGTTGGTCGAACTTAAACGCAGGATCCCCACCGCTCCAGCCCCGTTCGGAATATTGCCGGTGAAACTGGAAGTATTGGGTACATCAATAAAATCCGACCCAGCCCTGGCGCTGGAAAGCCCCGACGCGGTGGCGTAAATCTCCGTGGTGGGCCCGGCCCATTGGTTCGTCGACGGGTTGGGTATGAAGGTATAGAACTTCAGGTTTTGGATTTCAGTCTGCAATTCCGCCTGGTAGTTCGGATCGCTGGGATTGGGCGGCGTCGGCTCCACGAAATTGTTTTCGTTGACGGGACCCGCCAGGGCGCTGGAACCCGTCGCCGGGCTCGTAATCGATCCGGAAGGATTGCCGTTCATTCCCGCCACAGCCCAGCCCCGGTAAGGCGCAGGGAAAGCGTCCGGCTGTTCATTCGGCGAGTCAAATTCGAAAGGCACCTCGAAATTGGGATTTCCGGACTGATCCGCGTAATTGCCCTGTAAGTCAAAATTGGTCAGATCGCCATTGTTGCCGGGGTTGCTCGAATCGAAGATCAGCGCTTCGTCGCGGGTGGTGTAATTGAAGAAAAGCACGTCGCCCACATTGGCGGAAACATTCAACGCCGGAATGATGACATTGCCAAAACCGTCCTGCTGGGAAATATCGATAGGATCCTTCGCGACTAAAAGCCCGTTCTTTTTGACGGTTAAATAAACCGTGCCGGAGGTCACGTTATCGCCGGTGTTCAATTGCAGAATAGGATTGAGTGCCAAGCCGCTGGCATCCGTGACCGTCAGGGCCTGTTGGGGGGTCCCCAGGTCGTTTTCCGGATAAAACTCAATGTCATAGGACGGACCAAAAGTGATGGCGGCGCTCCCATTCGGATTGGTCACCGTCACCGCCGGAGGCGTCACGCCCGTACAGGGATCCGGTGTGGGGGCTGCTACCGACACATAAGACACCTGTGGATCCCACGAAAGCTTTGTGAGATCAATGTTGGAATCCACCATTACCATAAATTGCAAATTGTCCACAATGCTCTGCTGGATCCCAGCCGTACCGCCGCTCGCACAGGGCTCGGGACTGGTTTGAATATTAGTCACATTAAAAGTCAAGAAATCCGATCCGGATGGGCCGTAATTCGCCGCCACATTCGCCTGGCTGAAATCCAGTTCCTTCACAAATTCGGTGACGGGTGTCTGCGCCACTCCGTTGGCCAATTCGTTCTTTATCACCAGTACGGTTACGGAGTCTGAAGTCGCCGCAAGCTTTTGGAAATCCCCCGTGACTTTAACCACACCCGTGAGTGGCACTGTCACATCCAAACCATGGCGTCCCGCCAAAACGAAATCGCTGGAACTTTGGTAATGGGTTGCGTCCAGATTGTTCTCATCCAGCGTCGAGGTTGCGGGCAGCCCGTTGATCTGGGTGTATTGGATCTGTGGATCGATCGTCACCTGGTCGAATTTGCCGTCGAATACCGACTGTTCGCGGAAATAGAGGCGGTCTCCCAAATTCACGGGCAATCCCGTCAGGTTGATCGGCTGAGGCGTGCCCGCCGCGCTTGATGGAATCAGCAGAACCGTGACAGGAACCGCCGTAGAAGGAAAATCACCTGTCGCCTGTTCTACCGTAATCCTCACCCCGTCCGGATTGCCTCCGGCGGCTTCATAGTTTGACATCTGTGTAGCTGGCGGAGGTATGAGCGTCACCAGCGCCGAGACATTCACCGTACCGGTATAAGGCGCGTTCCATTGCTTGATGGTATCCACCAGGGGATCGGATGTGGCCTGCTGGGTGAAAAGATTGGTGAGTATTCCGGACAAACCCGGATCCTGAATGGGAGATCCGGCACCCAAAGGATTTGGCGTAGTCCCGCTGCCGGTAGTGAACTTGATGTTTCCCGACGCATCCGGCGGGTTGCCGAAATAAACCGTTCCGTTATTCACCAGGTCCGGTATTCCGTCTCCGTTGACGTCGGTCATATAAATCGATTGGCTGTCCGTACCGCCGGAGAGATTGGTAATCAGGTTTGCCCCAAAAGCGTAGGCTTCCGCCCCGCCCGACGTCATGGAAGAATGATCCCGGGAGAGATCGTTAATCCCTGTAATTTGCATTTCAGTTCCGCTGAATTGTAACGTTCCGCTAGGACCATTAAGATTCGCCCGGTAATACAGGTTTCCGTCGCTTTTTTTGTAGACCAAATCCGGCAAGCCGTCCCCGTTGACGTCGATCAACTGCAGGGCTCCTGTGTTGTCGCTAGAGTTATAACCAAACTTGACGCCCGCCGAGGATCCCTTCCCGAATCCTAGCCCTACCCCGAGATATATATGCCCGCCTACTTCCGTCGAGGACGATGTATTAAGAGCATTCGCGTCACCCGCCAATAACCCAGACACTCCAGTTCCCACATTCGTTTGGGGCGGATTCACAGCTACCGCTGAAAAACCGTTGTACAAGCCGGGATTGTTAACCGGATCGGGCTGGATCTGGTTGAAATAAGTAAAGGTGTGGGTATTGCCCGGGAAAGGCGTGTTGTTGGGCCCCATCTGCTGGACTGAAGTCAACAAACTCTTGGAGAAAGCCCCCGTTTGATAAGTAAACAGATAACTGCGGATAAGCTGGTTGGGCAAGATGCCGTTGTAGGCGTTCAGTTTGACGTCGATCTCGTTTAAGCGATCAGTTGTCACCCTGGCAAAACCACCCTTGGCGTTCACCATCACATCCGGCCTGCCGGCGGAATGTATGAAATCCACCTCATAGTTGCCCGAACTGTCGGCGCCCCCGGTGCCGGTATAGTAAATATGATCCGGGTAAATTTCATGGCCCGTCGGACTGCTATTATTCCAAACGTTGGTTTGGGCCACATTGTAGTGATAGAACATATTATTGCCGTGCAAGTCCACCATCTCTCGCAAAGCCCACACAAAAATATTTCCAGCGTTCCCGCCGACATCCGTGGTCAAAACCGCCGAATCACCGTTTCCTGTTTCAGCGGCCGAAGCGCCCGCCCTCGCTCCGAAGAACATCCGGATGCCGTCTTTCTCATCCACTTCCCAGTAGTAATTATTCGGCTCGCTGCCATACCTCAGGATACGTTGAAACTTCCCTTCCGTCCTGGTGCGAAAAGTGACCGGACTGTTGGCCGACCCAGCGCGGGAAATAAAGCCGGTACTAGAGGGCGGCCGATGCGCGACATAAGTCGTCAATGAGGTTCCCGGTGGATTTTCTTCCACCAACATTTCACCGTTCAGAAGATAAGTTTCCGTTTCCTGGTTCGGTCCGACAGTGCCATTCCAATACCTCGGCGCGCCCCAACGGGTTTCAACCGTGATCTGCTCGCAGGATAGGTCCCAGCCCATACCCGTCCAGGAATCGCCGCCGCCGGAGTCATATTTCAAAGTCAGTTGGGGCTGAATTCCCTTGCGTCCCGGGGGAACTTCAATGAGATAGGAAAGGTCGGCCGTTCCCTGGTTGTTCACCTGCGGAGGTTCGATCAGATTGATTTGCGAACCCGGATCCGCCGCCTTGATATCCTTGATCTGGTTGGGGTTGAAAGAAACATCGTCCGGATGGTCCGGCGTGGTAATGGTGGCGTTCACGAAATCCGTAAAGTGATTGGTCAAGCTTTCCAGGGTCTGCCCGGTCTCATCCAAGGTCGAAACTTCCAGGGGCATCCAATGGCCACGTTGCGGATCAAAGAAATAGGTACGCACATCTTTGGCGGTCTTGCCCGCTGGTAAAAGAGTCGGGTCGTAGGCGAATTTTAATTTGATCTTATTGGCGAAATGGGTTCCGTGGGGCAGCATACGATAGCCCCGGTAAGTGCCGCCGGTGACGTTGGTCATGCCCGGGTCCATGGGAGCCAAGTCTGTAGTGGCCAAAGGCACCATTTGAAGATTGACCGCCTGCGTTACCGAGGCCGAATCCAAAGTCAGTTGCAACCCCATTTTGTTGACGATTGTGTCTTGTCCCGGATTAAGCATTTGGGCGTAGGTGCCGCCGCCGTCGCCCGGAGAAGCGGACGATACCTGATCGGTAAAATTGACAACTTCGGTTAATTGTTTGCCATCCGGATAAACCGCGGTGACGGTAACGGCCCAGTCCGCGTCATCCGCCTGCGCCGACAAACCGACCTGATCCTTGCTGACGATTCCCTCAAATTGCCCGTTGATGACCTGCGCGGCTTGACCACCCAGCAACACCTGGGCCGCTCCCGACCCATCGTCCGCCAAGCCCAGGAACCCCCGGATATAAGCCTCACGTCCAAAAAACTCGCCTTGATCGGGGTAAGTGATTTCCATGGTCGCGCCATAAGGGCCGCCAATTCCCGAGCCGACCACCATGGCTTCCATAATCTGACCCGAGCTGCCATCGCCGCCTTTAAATTGCAACGAAACACCGTCGACCGGATTGGTCGTATTGACGTTGAGTGTCTGCCATCCCGCGCTCAAACCCGCCCCATTGGTGGCGTCTCCCAGACGGGTCCAAACACCGCTTTGTAATACGCTCACAATGACCGCGCCGGGGATCGAACCGGCCGAGTATAAATTTACTCCGCTCACTTGTGCTGTCCTGGCCAGGTTCATGGTCAGTGAGGGAACGCCCGCCCCTTCACCATCCACATAAGGCCTCCAGCCCGTTGTCAAATCACCATCCGTCAAAACACTGGCGTCTCCCGCCGAAGCTTCAATGTCGTCAATCAAGTTTGAGCCATTGTCCTCTTCGGCCACAATCTTCAAACCCTGGAGCATGTAAGGATTCACCTGGCCGGTCGGCATGGAGAAAGAAATCGTATTCGCTCCCTGGTTAAGCCAGACCGGATTAATTTCCTCAACTTGAGTGGACCACTGAGTAGACCCCGCCATGGGCCAGCCGCCCGCCGCTTCATTGCCGTTGATAACACGGGGCACATTGATCCAGCTGGAAAGACCGTTGACGTTATACATCAACCAGGCTTTGCGGTAACTTTGCCCGTTCATGGGAAGGTTAACCGTAAAAGTAACCGTGGCCGGCCCGTTAGCCGCGCCGACGGTTACCGCGTTGGAGCCCGTCACCGGGGCGCTGGCCGCGTATTCCCTGCCGCAAACCAAAAGAGTTGAGGGAGCGGTCGGCGAATTTAAAAAGGTATCCCAAGCTTCGCCGTCGGTTTCATTTTGCGGAATGCCTTTGCCCCAGAATTCCATTTCCTGAATGCCCACGGTTTGTGAATTGATCGAATTGGTGGGGACCAAACTGATAACCAGTGACTGCGCGTTTACCGGCGTGTTGAGGGTGAATGTATTCCAGCCCGAAGAAAGATTGTTGAGGTTCAAGTTTGTCCATTGGCTGATGGCGGTAACATTGCCCTGGGAATTCACCCAGGAAACCGAGGCGGTGTAGGGCGCCGAACCATACAAACGGAACTGATGAATTTCCTCCGTTCCTTCGAAAGCCACAGTCACCTGACTGTTGCCAAAGGCCGTATAGGAAGTGATGGTGTCGCGGTCAAAAGCCAGACCAACTGTTTGTGTTTCCTGGGACTGGAGTGATGGGGAAAGATTCGCCTGGGGCACAACCGTAACAGCCAAGGGCGTGAGGCGAAGTACGCTGACAAAATTGACCATCGCCCTGGCGCCAACCGACAAAAGAAGAACAGCGCCAAAACCGATCAGCACATTTCGGACAACTTTAGGGTGGTTCCGGAAAAGAGAAAAAATTGAAAAGATAACCGAAAATCGTTTGCGGGTTTTTATGACGAGGTTTTTAAATACCATTACAGATTCCTCAACCAAAATATGCCGACAAAAAAATCGTCGCTCATCCCGCGACCAGGAAAACTATTAAATAAAAAACATGCCCAAAAAATATTACGTGACAAAGCTATCACAGCTTTTTCAAATCGACAACGATCAAAATGATAAAGTTGTGTAAATTTCTTAACAACGTTTTTAATACCGGGGAAAAATGGAAAAACCGGTCAAAAAAAGTACAAAAAATCCATAAGGTCGTGTTTGGGTGGGTATAAATCCGCTTGGAAATTAAAAACTTGGTTAATCCAACTAATTCGAGGAAACCGGCGTAATAGCTTCCGCGGGGTTAACCGTGGTTGAAAAACTGACCGGCGAAACCGGCGTCAGGGTATCCGCTTGATTAACAGAGGGTGAAACAACATTTGACGAATTTTGACTAACCGTTGAAAGGGTGGCGGGATCGAAAAAAAAGGTCCAGTCAGAATAATGTTCAGTCCCCGCAAAACTGCTGAATCTAAAGGGAAAATTGTCGTTTTTTAGGGGTTTTTCCTTACTTTGGGAAACCACGCCGGATATCCCCCCGTCCGGCGACCGAACCAAGTTCCAATCCCCGCCCATAGGGTCGGGGTAAAGAACGCGGATGTGTCTTTTATGAATATAGCGGGGATCGGATAAAAGATCTGTCAGGTTTCGAGGATAAGTCGGCACGGTTCCCGGGGGATTGGAAAGATAATAACTTTGGATGGCATTCACATAAGCCGTGCCGCGGAACAATAACTCCTCTTCTCTGTCGTGTTTTACCAGATAGGACGTTAACTCGTATCCGATATTGGCCAAAATGGCCACGATGACCACAGCCACCAGCACCATTACATAAGTGTAACCGCGCTCATTTTTTATCCGTCTGATCTTGTTCCCAACTGTTGACATCCGCGTTCTCTCCCTCGCCGCCCTCTTTACCATCAGCCCCATAGGAAATAATGTCATAACCGCTCTTTTGACCCGGCGAACGATAAATATAAGGATTGCCCCACGGATCGCCGGGAACAGATTTTTTTAGATAAGGGCCTTTCCAGATTTTCACGCTTTCAGGTTTATCCACGAGAGCCGATAGCCCTTCTTCGGTCGTGGGATAACGGCCGACGTCCACATAAAAATTATCCAAAGCCGACGCGAATTCCTCAATCTGTGCCCGTGCCGCCGTACGTTTGGCAGGTTTAAGACGCTCTACCAACGCAGGTCCCACTAAGGCCGCTAAAAGTGACAAAATGACAAGGACGATCAAAAGCTCGATTAAGGTAAACCCCCGCTCTCCGCGTTTACCTCGTAAACCAAATTTCTTAAAGGACCTTTTCTTATTCGGAAAAAAAAATTCAACCCAAAATAAATGTATCGGTTTTTTATTCATCTTTACCTCTCCCTCTTATATTGAGGAAATTATCACCATTCATTGTAATTACTTCCATCCGCCGCCCGGTCTTCCGATCCGCTATGCACATCCACGATGACATCTTTTTGTAACGGATCCGCCGAGTTCACGGCTTGCCAGGTTTCCTTGCTTTCGGTCATCGGGTCCACAGGCACCGAACGCATATAGTGCTTGTCCACCATATCTTCCAATTTTTGCGGATACTTGCCGTTGTCCGCATAAAAATCGTCAATACACTTTCTCATTTGATGCAAATCTTCTTTTAAAGCCGATTCTTTTGATTGCCGGATTTTACCCACGGCTACCGAAACCACCAACCCTGCCAAAAGCGACAGTATGGCCAGGACCACCAAAAGTTCAATAAAGGTAAACCCTTTTTCCTGCCTGAAATTTTTATTCCATTTACCAGTCATGATAAAAAGTCCCATCAATGGCTTTTTCATCGCCGGGACAATAAACATCCCAAACATCCTGACCGCCCCACTCGGTGGCGTCGGGTTCATCAGCGTAGCTGCGCACACCCCACTGATCCTCAAGCGATTTTTCCACGTCTCCAAAAGGATTTTCCGGAATATGCCTCAAATATTTTTGTTTCACGTTCCGCGCGCCGGTCTGAACCACTCCGTTAACCAGCACATTCAAATTTTTGGGATATCCATCCTCGCTGGCGGAATTACTAATCTTGGAGATAACTCCGTTTTGCCAATCTGAATGAAACCGATCGATCGCGATGCGTATTTCTCTTAAATCCCGGTGCAGGTCCAGTTCCTTGCCCCGCTTTACGGTCATTTCCGCGTAAGGAACCGTAACGGCCGCGAGAATAGACAGGATAGCCATTACCACCAGCATCTCCACCAAGGTGAAGCCGTCGGCTTTTAAAAAAACGAACCGCTTATTTGACTGAAATGCGCGAAGCATGGGCTTGGGCATGGACTTCATTTCCGGTTTCATCTTTAAACGTCGGGTTGAGGAAAATAAGATAGGAAAGCCCGGGCGTGTAACCATTTAATATTAAATCCACCAGTTCCACTGGCCCGGACGCTGGTTGTTGATCCGGCTTCAGGGTTAATTTCATCCGGACCAACCCATTAGTCTCGGCGGCGTCCGGCTCCACTTTTTCAACCGCCGGCGAACCTGGATCCACTGAGATAAACTTCAGGTAATTCGCGTTGAAAGCTACCGCCAAAGGCAGTTCCTTTAATTGACCCAAATTCTCGCCAAATAACTTAACCGTAACCGGCTGGCCGAGAACCGCCTGATATTGCGGATTTTCAAAAGAAAGAATGACCCCGCCGTTCGCCGCGGGGCCGTTAGGTTTGAGTCCTTGAAACGGCAGAGTCGGAGTGCCTGCCGCGGCGGCCTCAGGTGTAGCTTCAGCATCGGGATTCCCCACTGAAATCTTTGGGGCTTTCTTTCCTTTAGTTTGCTGAAAGAGAGCGAAGAGGGGTTTACTGGAAATATTGTCCTGCGTTCCAGAATAAACCTGTTGAAGTTCTTTGTGAGGGAAGGACCAATCCCGGATGATATGGGGCGTAATCGTCAGGAGGATATCGGTTCGGGAATCAGAGTTGTTCACGTTGCCCGTAAAGAAATCACCCAATATGGGAATATCCCCAAGGATCGGCAGTCTGGTGTTGGATTTACTGTCATTATCTTGTATCAATCCGCCAAGGATGGCGCTTTCTCCGTCATGAAGAATCATGGTGGTGTCCGCGTCCCGGGTTCCTATTTCGTACGCCGGATTCGCGGCGTTGCCTAAATTGGGGCCGAGAGAACTTACTTCCAAAGACAGTTTGACAAGTACAGTGCGGTCCAGCTCGATATAAGGAGTCACATTCAGCAATACGCCGATGTCGGTGTAATTATATGTCGTTTGAACCTGTCCGGTGGTTTGTTGAATAACCGCGGAGGGCAATGGCACCCGGTTGCCAATATGGATCTTGGCTTCCTTGCTATCCAATGTCCGAATCTGAGGATGCGCCAGCGTCTTGGCGTCCACATCCTGTTTAAAATAATTAAGGGTGACTGTCGGTAAGGTTAAACCTCCTTGTCCTAAAGTGGTCATGATATCCGTGCTCGCCAAACCCGAAAGCGTAGTTTGCGTGAAAGAAACCGGAAGGGCTTGACCATAATCTAATCCCAATTGTTCAGTCTTGTTCCGGTCCACCTCTAAGATTTCAACGTCCAAAAGAACTTCGGCTGGCGGGCGGTCGTTGGCAGAAATGATCTCCTTAGCCAGATCCAGTATATCCTGAGTGTCGCGGATGATGAGAGTGTTGAGAGCATCGTTTACGATGACATGTTTGAGATCAATAGTACCTTTCAGAATATTAGCCATATCAGAAGCTTTGACTGAAGTCAGTTGGATTGTTTTGATGATCAAATCATCGTACTGTCCGCGTTTAGCCTTGCTATCATCCGCGATTAAAATGGTATTAGGCCCGATCTGTTTGTAGAAAGTCTGGGTGGTATGGAGGATCAGATCTAAAGCCTGCTCGAACGTAACATTCTCAGCTTCCAAGGATACTTCTTGATCCTTAACGGACTCGTCAAAAATAACGTTGACGCCAAACATTTTACCAACAAAACCAAAAGCAGCTTTCAAGCCGGTGTGGTTGAAATTAAGCGAAACAGGTTCTTTTGAGGTGAAAACCATCCCGCCGGCTATTGATTCATTATCCATTTCTATTTTTTGCAAAAGAGCCTTGGCTCCATCGTGGTCCGGATTGGCAACCAACGCCTGTTTGAGCAAATCCTCGGCGTCATCATTCTTGCCCGCTCGGTTTAGGTCAACTGCCTGTTGATAAAAGGTATTGGCTTCCTTTTCTTTCAGGGTCTGTTTGAGTGCTTGGGTAACCTTCTCATTGTCAGGCATGGCCGTTACGCCTTCCCTGAACTCATAAATAGCGTCATCCAAAAGGCCTTGTTCTTTCAAAGCGATTCCATCGTCATAAAAAGCTTCAGCGGCGTTCAACTCAGCTTCTTGGAGCTTCATTTTAATTTCGTAATCCGCGGGATTTTCCAAATATTGTTTACGGTACTCAAGCACCGCCTTCAGCCATTCGCCCTTAGTGGCGTGATTTTCCGGTTTTGGAATGGTCGAACAACCTTGAAACACAAAAACCAAAATAAAGAAAAGAATATAACCCTTTAAGTTTTTCATAATTCCCTCAATGCGTTTTCGCGCTCTGATCCCACATGCGAAGTTTCAGAGTATTCCCAGTTTGAGTTTCCGTCAAATAAACTTCATCATTCGTAATGCTGTGGACTTGATAGTGCCCTTCCAAATCATCCCCGATTCCAACTTGAAAAAGCTGCGAACCCTTCCCGATTAAGGCCTGGCTTTTACCGTCCCGTTCCACCATTCCCATCAAACGGTAACCTCCCTCTACTTCCAAAACCGAACCATCCGGCGTTGCCATCGGACTGCTAATCGGAGTTGGAAAAAGCCTTACAGGCGTCAATCTCGTTTTGACGGCACTTCCTGTGCGGCCTAAAGGCCCGAGAACAAAGAGATCACGATGAACCGTTTTTTCTCCATCCTCTAACCCTAAGGGAATATTTAAAGACAACCCTTTGACGTCGATAAAACCGACAGGCAGCGCGTTTGCTTTCCCCCATGTCGGCAGCCATTTCCATAAATTCAAAATAATCAGCGCAAGGATGATAGAAGTCCAAAGCAACGGCTTCTTTTTGAGCATGGCGTCAGGACCTCTTTTCAAAAGGGGATTTGTTATAAGTGGTCAGCTCCAAATTCGCTCGAACCTGGACTCCTTCACCAATTCGTTCCAATCGCGCCTGTTCCACCAGCGTCAAAGTTGGCAGATTCTCCAGTTCATCCAGAAACTTTTTTAAGGATACGTAGTTCCCCGTCAAAGTAATGTTCTGCACGAAACACTTACCGCTTCCGCCGGAAGGCTGCAAATCAAAATCTTGCGAAACCACCTTTAACCCTTCTTTCGCCGCCAGTCGATCCAAAGATCGAATGAGTTCGGATTGGGTGTTGGGAGATGCCCATTTAGTCTCCAGAACACTAACCCGCTTGGATAAATTTTCATACCGATCCGCCAATGTTTGGGCGCGGTTGATTTCCAAAATTTTACTTTGATGGTCATCAATCGCCCTCTGAAGCCGGTGATTTTGAAGAGCAGCCGGCATACAAAAGAATAAGAAAAGTATCAAATTCACCCCAAAAATAAAAATCGCGGCCACCGCAGCCACTTTTACCCTAGGGTGTTTGAGTGAATAAAAACAGAATTCCACGATCTGTCGATAAAAAATCATGGGCGGTTCTCCATTAGATCAACAGAGAACTGAATCCAATTGGTTCTTCCATTTTGGGATTGAGATTGTTTGGTCAGGGTCACTTTGGAAAAGTCCGTGTCGGTTTCTAATACGGCCAGAAGCTTCGAAAGATCTTCCAGATTCAACGCCTCAACAACCAATTGAATCTCTCCCGATTGCTGGTCCTGTTGAAAACTCAAAAGACGGGTTCCCGGAAGTAGGATTGCTTCCAAACAGGTCAAAAGCGAGGATACGGACCGGCCTCCGCCGGCCTGCAAGGAATTTAAACCTTTCAAATGACGGCGCAAATCTTCCAACTCCTCGTTAGTCGGAAGCGAAATATTTTTCGAAGAAAGACTTACTGGAATTTTATTGAATTTTTCCAAATCCGATTGAAGTTGCGGGTTTTCACGATTAAACCTCAAAGCGCTTTCCACAATGGCCACTGACAATAGGACCCCGATGATGAATATCCCCCAACCCGTGACAACCAAGATTGGAATTAACCGGTTAAATGAAAATGAAAAGTTTGTGTTTAATTTCATCGTTGAACCGCCACGGCCAAGGCGGAGGGAACAACTCCACTCCTTTTCACTTCTGGGTTTTCATTGGTCATTTTCGCTACAGACAAAGTCCGACAATTTCCATTCGTTCTTTTTTTAAGTGATTCCCCGATCGGTTTCAACCACTCCTCAGATGCGGAAATGAATAAATTCTCTACGCTGCGATCTTTAGCCGAATAGACATAAGCCCGGATGATTCTTTCCACCTCCAGAATGGTCGCCTCCAAAGGAAGATCTTTCACTTTAAGAATCTCCTTGTCCCACCATTTAGAGCGCACGAATCGGAGCCGCGCTTGATCATCCCACAAACCCACGCTCCAAAATTCAGGCTCAAATGTAATCAACGCCCCGCTCTTTTGATTTTCTTGGAAAATTTCATGGAAAAAATTAAATCGCTGTGCCAAGGCCATGTCAATTATAGAAGCTTTGAGTCCGGCCATCTGAAAAGCGGTTTGAATAACATCCAACCATCCTTGATCTACAGCCATACCCAAAAACAGATTTTTATCCCGATCCATACCTAAAATCTGACTGGAAAATGATAAGGCGTGAGACGTTCCTTCGTTTCCTTGGTTGAATCTCCAATTCAGAAACTCATTAAGGGATTTACCGCGGGCAGGCACCTTTTCCAATTCCATAACTTCAAACCTGACCGCAGGATCAGGGAGGGCAACCCGAAGAGTCGTATAAAAATTTTTGGTTTCTTCAAATACCGAGGACAAAACCGAGGATAATTCAGTCGCCACTTCCGGCGAGGGCGATCCAGTAAAAAGACTCAGTCGCATTGGATATCGTTCGATTTTCTCTACTTGAAGTTTTTCCTTCTCCCCCCTGGTTCGCAGAACCCAAAAACTTTTTCGGCCAAAGGCTACCCCCACGTACGGGCAATCGGAAGAGCTGCCCCGAAAAAAATCAATCCACGAAGGTGACACGATTAATCTCCTTGAGGGTTGTTATTCCGGCCAGAGCCGCTGCCAGTGCAGAACTGCGCAAAGTCACCATACCCTCGGCAACCGCCGTTTGCTGGAGCTCGTCCACAGACACTTGGTCAATAATCATCTTTCGGATCTTCGGGGTTAGATTCAAAAATTCAGCGACCGCCCTTCGTCCCCTGTAGCCCGTACCGCCACAATAATCACAGCCCTTGCCGGAATAAAAGGCATGGTTCTTATATTTCGCATTAGTCAATCCGGAAGCCGTCAGTAATTCTTTGTCCACCTTGTCTTTTCTTTTACATTTGGGACAAATGACGCGTACGAGCCTTTGAGCCATGACACAATTGAGGGCTGACACAAAACTATAAAGGTTGACTCCCATATGACTAAACCGACCCATGACATCGCAGGCGTTATTCGCGTGAACGGTGGTGAAAACCAAATGACCGGTGAGCGCGGACTGAACCGCTATTTGGGCGGTTTCGGTATCACGAATCTCGCCTACCATGATTTTGTCCGGATCGTGACGCAGGATAGACCGCAGACCCCGGGCAAAGGTAAGTCCTTTTTTCTCATTAACCGGCACTTGAACTATTCCGGCGAGCTGATACTCCACCGGATCCTCGATGGTGACTATTTTTTCCTCGCCCGTATTGATCTCGCTTAACGCGGCGTAAAGGGTTGTGGTCTTACCGCTTCCCGTAGGGCCTGTAATAAGCACCATGCCGTAAGGTTCGCGGATGCTTCTTCGAAACTTTTTTAACGTTTCGGAGGCAAGACCCAAAATATCCAACCGCAGTTGGCTGAATTCCTCATGCAGAGAAGATTTGTCAAGAATACGAATGACCACATCCTCACCCAGGGCGCTGGGCATAACCGACACACGAAAATCGATGTCCTTGCCATTCAACCTTAATTGAAACCTGCCGTCCTGGGGAACCCTGGTTTCCGCAATATCCAACTCAGCCATGACCTTGATGCGGGAAACAAAAGACTTGTTAAAACGATAATCAAGTTTTTCGGTAGCCTGATATAAGAGGCCGTCGATTCGATACTTTATAATCGTTCCCGTCTCATAAGCTTCAAAATGAATGTCGCTGGCGCGCTTTTGAAGCGCCGATAATAGAATCGTATTAATTAATTTGACGATTCCACTTTCGTTGTCATCCAGGGTGGCGGCGCTAACCGATGCTTTGGCCGCGTCTTTCGTCTGGGTTTTAAATCCACCCGAAACATCTTTCAGCAACGCCGATGTCGCTTGGCTCCTTTCCAGCGCTTCCATGATCGAAGCTTTGCTGGCCAAGAGGAACTCCACACGGAGACCTGACGCTTGTTCCAGTTGATCCGCCAATTGATGGCTTTCCAGAGGGTTAGAAATGACAACTTTCAAAGTTCCGTTCTCCCGGCTATAGGGTAAAACACTGTAATGGTAAGCTTTGGAAGCCGAAAGATTTTCAAACATTTCCAGAGGAACGGTATGGCCTTTGAGATCCACATAACTCAATTGAAATTGTTCCGCCAAAGCCTGCGCCAATTGCTCTTCGGTGATGCAGTGGCGTTGCAAAAGCCATTGTCCGATCAGAATATCCGTTTGTTGAAGTCCCTCTTGCAGTTGGGACGTTTTCACCCATTTTTTCTCAACCAGAATCTCGCCGATATGTTTTCGTTTAAAGGGATGTTTCATTTAACGATGTCCGAAAGGTGCATGATAGGAAGGTACATCACCACGATGACAGTGCCGATCAAAAGCCCGGCCAGAAGAATAAATATGGGCTCAATCAAAGTCATGGCCTTTTGAACGCGACTTTCCAAGACCAGTTCATGGGAACGGGCAATTTCTTGAAGCATCTGTTCCAATTGTCCTGATGCTTCAGCAACTTCGATTAACTTTACCGCCGAACGAGGCATTAATTTTTCAGAGTGCATAGCCGAAGATAAACTTTCGCCATCCAAAACCCTTTGGATTACACAATCCATTTTCACCGAATAAAACTGATTCGTCAGAGACTCCCGAGTTACCTTCAACGCTTCCATCAAAGATGTACCGCCCGATAATAGAGTCGAGAGGGTGCGGGCCAATTGGGATATCATAAAAGGCCTGGTAAATTGAGAAACCAACGGCAATCGCTGTTTTGACTCGTCAATCCACACCCTTCCTTTTTGCGTAGCGGTCCATGTTTTCCATGATGCCCAGATTAAAAACCCGCAGCCACCAAGGACGATGGCTACCAACGAGAGGTGATTTACCAGTACTATTAATATTCGTGTCGGCAATGGAAGCTGCGCGTTAAAGTCGGAATAAAGCGCCGCGAACCTGGGCATAACAAATGTGAATAAAAAACCGAGTATTGTGATCAACACTCCCAGTAGAAACAACGGATAAACCATGGCCATGGAGACTTTACTTTGCAAGGCAACTTTTTGAGTTAAATATTCTTGATATCGGCCAAGCGGTATCGCCAATTGCCCCGTTCGCTCACCGGTCCTGAGCGACGAAAGATAAAGACCGTCGAATATTCCAGGGTACTTAACACAAGCGTCCGAAAGCTGAGTGCCTTTTTTCACATCCTCCAAAATACGCTTTAAAACGGCGGTCAACCGGGGGGAATCGGGTCGATCGGAAACCAGGTCCAAAACCTCAGGCACCGTCAGCCCCGCCTTTAAAAGGGTTATTATTTCCTGATTGCACTGGAGGAAATCCTGCGGTTTAACGCTTTGGTTTTGGAAAGAAAAAAAGAATGTCTTTTTTTGACTAACGTGTTTAACCAAGAGTCCTTGATTTTGCAGTTCTCGAATTAATTCTTCTTCGTTTGGCGCGGTTAGCTCGCGGGTCAGTTCTTGTCCGCCAGAAGTAAAGGCTTTGTAAACATAAATAGGCATTTGTATAACCTTAAAAATCAGGGTGTCTGAACCGTCAACCGATAAGTTCCCGCCCCGAAGTAAGCACTCACATCCACATAATAGGTGGTGCCTCCGCTTGCAGTGAAACTAAATTGTTCCACTGGATTGGTGGTATTCGAACTTCCAACCGAGGTAGGCGTACCTCCCACCGGACAATTGTTGAAACCATAAATATCAAAATCCGTCGTGCACATTCCATTATCAAAGCAATCGAGCGTTACCGTGACAGGACCATTATTTCTGGGTGTAAATGAATAATAATCATCTGTATTGATCGAATCGTCTATCTGGCCAGTCCCAACCCGTTCACCGGTTGAAATCGGATTACCACCGTTAAGGTCATAAACGTTGGAACAACTATTATATGTACCAGGAGTCACGGCTTGTGGCGTGCTGACCGGGGTTACCGTACACACTGTACCGATATTTCCGGACTTAATTCGCAGATCGTAAGGACCTGGTATTGATCCACTGCCCTCAGCCATAACTATGTAATAGGTTCCCGCAGACAAGGAAAGTCCCACTATCTCCGAAAGGTCGTCGCAATATCCGCTGTTCGTCGCTTTATCCGTAGAAGAATCCCAACAGCTGCTGCGAATAGCCAGAAAAGTAATACGATTGGGATCTTCCGTAGGACAAAGACTAAAATTCAGGGTTTTAGGCGAAGCTAAAGTAAAGGTATAAACATTACCATTGGGTCCATATCCTTCTAGATTGATAAGAGAAGGCGTGCTGGAAGTATCATCGCCGCCAAAATCCGCCCCATCGATATTGCCGCTGACATCAGTATAACCACTGCAAGAAGGTGTCTCGGTTGGGGTAAGGGAGGGTGTAGGTGTAAAGGTAAAAGTTGGCGGACAAGTACCATTACAAGTTGGAGTAAAGGTAGGAACAGTTGTTTGTGTAGAAGCTTGATTTTGAGATTTAGTCGGCAGACTGACGCTGTTACTTTGATAAGCGATTGGCACAACAGAAAAACTAACCAACAGGAGTATGACCAGAATGCTTAAAAATTGGCTGCGTTTCATATTCATTATGAGACCTTTATGCGACAAACATTTTTTTGGATTGTATCATTAAATATTACCGTTTTTCAGTAAAACAAAATGCATGAAAAATCGCCGTATCGCAGAAAGGAAAACAACCAGTCACATCCTAATATAATTAAAGTTAATTTTTAGACTTTGGAAAGTGTAACGTTAAATGAATTTAACGTTTTTCGTGAGAAACACGGATCGAAATGGCATGTATGTCTGTTTTGAAAACTTATTGGAGAACGTAGGGGCCTAGGCCCTATTGTTTTATTTGGTTGAAAACGAATTACCTAAGGCCACCACTGTCCATTGGCACGGTTGGCCGTTTCCAATTCAGAAGACGGAGTCCGGGCATTACCCAGAAAGCGATTCCACCCGGCGGTCAATTCACCATTTGTACCTGCCGGATCAATCACCTTCATCTCCCAATTCAATTCCAGGTCATATCCAGCGCGGCGGTCCCTTTGATAAAAACCCTTACCACAATTCCCTCGTTGTCCGCCAACCCGTCCAGTACGTTAAAAGAAGTTACGTTCGCGCGCAGCCTGGTAAAGCGGCCCAGGGGGCGGTTTAACGCCATGTCGATTTTCCCGGTCAGCTCGTCCATTTTCGGACCGATAGGAAGTCTGGCGATTTGGCGCAATTGATTCCTAAAATCCGTTTTGAACAGCATGTCGGCCATTTGAACCATCAGGTCGCTGGACTTGACATCGTAGTCCAGATCGGGCAAATCAAATGCCTTTTCCTTGGGAAGATAGTGCGGGGTTCCCTTCAGATAAATTGTCAGCCTCGCGGGCTTGCTCCCCAAATTGATGATGAGGGGTTCGTAATGTATTTTGACTTCCACGACCACCTGTCCGCCCGAACCGTACATTCGAAGTCCCGTAAGCGTCACCTTTTGACCGCCCGTACCCGGCATCACCATTCCAATGAGCTTCATTCGGGGGTCCTTAAAATGCTGATCGATCTCCTTGTAGCTGATACGGGTGTTGCTGACTGCCTGAAAGGTCGCCGGCCCCGGTATGTAAGGTCCCAGGCGCGGCATGGGCGCGGGGGTAGTTAAAGGCTTTGGCCCAAAAATAACTTCCGGGTTGGCGGTCGTTTCCAGGCCCGCATGAGCGGAAAAAAGATTCTTGGGGTTAGTTCTCACGCTTCCCAGGCTCAAGGTTTGGGGCCGGATTAAAAGCCAAATGCCTTTATCCAGGTAAATGGGTTCCTGAATCTTTTTCCAGAGATCCGCAACGTTGAACCTCAAGCGGGCTCCAGGCACTTTAATAGGGTGGTCCATCTTCGGCCGCAATTCGTTCTTGAAAAAGTCCGTGAAGTGTTTGACCACTTCGGCGCCACTGGGAAAGAGAATATCTACCGGCAGCCGGATCAGGGCCGGCTCAGTCGGCGGAAAAGTCCGCGCCGAAACCGGCAGAATTTTCACCCGCTGAGGAAGGCTGGCACAGCCAACCGTGAGAAAGGAAAGAATTAAAACCAGAAATATTCGGTTCATTCCCCTCACATTAATCTTGATGGTCAAACATTTCAATCGGCTCAACTTTTTCCGCCTTTTTGAGGGACTCAATCTCTTCTTTGACCCTGTCCCCTGATATTTCAACCGCGATCGCCGCCGATTTTTCGGCGGACACACCTTCGGTGCGCCGTTCATATTCCTTTTCCCCTAAATCATCCATCTCACGCACAACCTCATCCGCCACCTGTTCCTGCTCTCCAGGTAATTGAACCCTCAATTCCTCAATCAGCATCATGACCGCCGCCGCGAAAGGAAGGGCCAACAGGGCGCCCACAATCCCCATTAGGGTGCCTCCGGCCAAAAGTGAAATCAATACCACCGTTGAGGGCAGTCGCAAAGCTTGTCCGTAAACCCTGGGCACCAATATCCGGCTTTCGAATTCCATATAAAGAAACATAGCGGCAAGAACCACGATGGTGATCGCCGCGCCGTGGGGCGCCGCTGAAAGAACCGCCGCTCCTAATGGAAAAAAGATACCGATATAAGGCAGAATGTCCGCAATGGAGCCGAAAACCGCCAAAGCCAGCGCGTTCTCGATACCGCAGGCGAGCAGTAAAACCAAAATAAAGATGCCGATAGACAGACTGGTGATGACCTGTCCGCGGATATAAGCCCCCACAATGGTTTGTAAATTCATCATCACCCGGGAAAGACGAATATGGTGCGACCGGGGAATGATGGCGTAAAGCCCGCCCCGCATCCGGTCGCGATCAATCATCAAATAAAGTGCCAGAAAAACAGCTCCCAAGGTGTAAGTGATAAAACCCAGAGCTTCCATGGAAAAGGTTGTGGCGCTGGCCATTGTCATCACCCCACTATATTTAAAATTACGCAGCCATTTGGCCAGCGCTTCGCTAAAAGGAAAGCCAGAGAGTTTATCCGCTAATTGGGAACGTAAAACCGGTTCTTGATCCAGGATGGAAGAAGCCTGCGCCAGAAGCGCCGGTATGGTAAAAATAGCCGTCACCACCGCGAACATCAGCAACGTCACAAATACAATTGAGATGGAAACTACCCGGCCCACGCCTTTTTTTTCCATCCAATTCACGACGGGATTCAGGGTTTCCACGATAAAAAAAGCCGCGATCAGCACCAAGAAAACCGGCAGAAGTTTAAACAACAACCACAAACCGGCGACCACCAAAACGATGTTGAGCATGGTGGACGGTGCCAGCTCGAAACGGATATGCCGTATCGAACGACTAACCGGGCTTTCTGATTCGGTCTTTGATACTGGAATCATGCTTTACAACCTCATTCGATTATTTATGTCGGCAAAAAAATAGGGCGCGTGTCCTGAAACACGCGCCCCACCAAAAATTAGGACGTTTAAATTACTTCGCCTCTGAATCCTGCTTTTGGTCCTCAATCTTCTCGTTGGTCTTGTCCAGCTTTTGCTCGTTGTTATCCATTTTTTTAACGTCCGCGTCGCGGTGATCGCGGTCGGTTTTTAGTTGACTGATGCTTCGATCCCGTTTGGCGCGGTGCCTTTTTAATTTTCCAGCGTTTTTATGCGGATGTTTTTTTTCATCCTTAATTTTGTTGTCATTATCATGGATGGCGTCCGTATCCTTCCCCATTTTGTCGTTAGCCTTGTCGATGCCCTTTTGATCATTGCTGACCTTATCTTTCAAATCATGCTTATCGGTTTGAAGCGCGGCCTCATCGGCCATCGCCATTCCCATCGCGGATACAAACAAAAGACCCGTCACGACTCCTAATAACTTTTTCATTCTTTGTCTCTTTCTTTTTTTAGTTAAACATTTGTCAATGGGTTAAAAATAATCGATCGGCAGCGGTGACCGGGCTTCCACATGCGTCACAAACTTTGGCGTATCGCTGGCCAGCTTGATAGCGTGCTGAACCTGGTCGTTCGTTTGTCCCTTTTGAATCAAAAGAACCTGTCCCGGCGTTATCTGGTCCGGATCCTGAATCTGGTCCCGGTCCGTTTTGAAGATCAGGGGCCATTCAAAAGAATCCGAGTAGATTCCCGATTGACGGGAAATCGCCCAAAGGGTATCTCCCTTTTGTACCACGTATTTCTGTACCGCTTCCGGCATCGGTGTCGGCACTACGACTACTTGTGCCTCTTCGGGCGACTTCGGCACATCCGTCGTGTCTATTTTTTTAGCCGCACAACCGCAGGCTAATAAAGCCGCAAAACTCACTAACGCCGCTGTCTTCTTGAATTGTTTCATCTTTTTTTCCTTTCAAATCTGAACTGATGGTTGAGGCGGGGCCGGAAACGCCGGCCCGCCCCTATCCGCCGAAAACCTGTCCCTTAGGGAAAGGTGATGTTATTGGCGAGGAACGTCACATTTTGAGTGGAGGCTAAAGCCCGGCCTTCCAGGGAGGCACCCGTGTTAAAGGTCACTGCCGTATGGGCCATGACATTTCCCGCGAAGGATGACGTCGTGTCAAGCGAGCATAACCCGGCCACCGCCCAAAAAATATTGGCGGCTTGCGCTCCGTTCGTCAAATGAACCTGTCTTGCCGAAGCGACAATCAGATTACCCGTCACCTGGATAATAAAGACCGCGTTCGCGTTGCCCCGGGCGTTGATGGTCATATCAGCCGATGTTAAATAAAGATTACCCGTGTCTGTATAGATCCCTGGATAAAGCGTTTGACCGCCGATATCCGCGCCGGCTGGAATAACCGCTCCGCCGGTTCGTCCCGCGGCATCCGTATAGGCCGTTCCCAAATCCGTTTCAGCGGTGGCCGCGGGACTCGCAGCGACTTGCCGAGACCCGCCGCAGATCACGATAATTCCTCCGTCCACTGAGGCGTTGGGAAACGTCCCTAAGCTTCCACAAACCGTGGTAGCGCCGCTGTTTGTGATTCCGGCGTAAGACAGAACCGCGTAATTCGCGGCCGAATTAAGATTGACCATGGCCTGCGGAGTTAACTGCACCGTCGTATAGGAAGCCGGAGTAGCCGTTGGGGTAAAAGTGGGGGTGGGGGTTCCGAAACCGCTCGGGGTTGAAACACTGGAAGGATTCGACGGAGTTGAACTGCTGCAACCCACCATCAAAGCCACTGGAAGCAGTGCCGTGAGAATTAAACAGACTATAATTTTTTTCACTTTTGCATCTCCTGAATTTTGAATTACAAAACAAATCACGAACTAACGGGAAAACTGATGACATTAATAGAGCAAGGAACATGCCGCGGGAATTTCGAAAAAGACGTTCGAATTATTAGCCGCCCGTCTTGCGAAACAACTTTTTCTTATAAGAAAATAATTTTGAGCTGGCTTTTACCGCGAGCACACCATCAAAACGATAGCTTCGTTTTCTCGTTTTGATTCTCTCCCAGGGACATGAAACAGCTTTAATTTCGTTAAGAAAACCGGGTTAAAAACCATCTTCACTCAAAAAGAAAAGCCGCCCCGTGACCGGAGCGGCTTCAAATGGTTAGATTTGAGTTAAATAAAGGAAAACCCGGCCAAAAAAGTAAAAGTTCCATTTTGAATATTTTGATTGGAGTTCACATCCGTCAATCCCAATTCATAGCGGCCGCTCAAAAGTAATTGAGCGAGGTTAATTTGCACTCCGCCGATCAAACCCACGTCGCTGTTGTTGGTATTACTCACGTTATTCGCCACCGTAGCGTTGAAAGAAGGGCCCAACAAAATACCGATCGGACCCAGGAGACTTATGTTCAAGAGAAGCGGCACTTCTATATAATCCAATTGGTAGGAATTACCGTTATATTTTCCGCCCTTTTGCTCATAAAGAAGTTCGGGTTGGAAAGTCAAAGGTCCTAAAGGCACACTCGCGAATCCCCCTATCACCCATCCCAAGCGGGAGCCGAAAACGTCATTGACGTTTGGTCCATTGAGGTTCGCCAGATTGAATCCGCCTTCTACCCCCAATTTCGGTAAAAGACCGTCCGCCCCAGCCTTATCCACGCTTGCCAGAAAACCGCCCAAGGTTAAAAGACACAAACAGCCTAAACTCAAAACAGTTTTTTTCATTTCTGATTCCTTCTTTGATAACTTAATAAACGAGAATCCCCACATCCTTTAGTTTTAATCCAAGGGATACAGGGAAAATTCATCGTTTTAAATTTTTTCATCCATTTTTAAATAAACGACAATCCTACTAAAACAGTGAAGGTGCCGTTTTGAACTGCGTTGGTGGAGCTGACATTCGACAATCCCACTTCATACCGGACGCTCGTCAAAAAGCGGTCCAGGTTCAACTGTCCGCCCAAAACCAGCCCGATATCCGTATTGTTGATGTTGCTGACTCCCGACACATTAAGATCAAAAGCGGGCCCTACCAGAAGTCCCAATGGCCCAATGAAGGCGATATCCAAAAGAATTGGAACTTCCACATAATTCAACTGATAGGCTTGGCCGTTATATTTCCCGCCCTTTTGTGCGTAAAGAATTTCCGGTTGAAGATTCAAAACCGAACCTAAAGGCAGATCCATAAAAGCTCCGCCAACCAGACCTATCCGGGACGCGAAAACATCATTGACGTTTTGCCCGTTAAAATTCGCCAGATCGATACCACCTTCCACACCCAAACGGGGTGATGGACCTGCAGCCGACGTGCTGTCATCAGCCAATGCCAGCGAAGAACCTATTGCCAAAAGACACAAACAACCCAAACTCAAAATAAGCTTTTTCATTTCCAACTCCTTCTTTCAATTATTTTTTTAAAAAACAAAACTTTCGTTCAGATGTAACGAATCACAAAAAGCACCAATGCGACCACCAGCAGCACATGAATCGCGCCGCCGGCTGTGTAAGAGGTCATCAAACATAGTAGCCATAACCCCAGCAAAACAATCGCGATGGTAAAAAGCATGTTGGACCGCTTTCCAGAGAACTTCATAAGTAGAAATGCGCTCCAACTTCGGGATACCAATTCAAAATGGCTCCACTGTTGTAAAACCAGAGGGTCGGAACAATCTGGAAGTAAATATCGATCGGCACGTGCCGCTTGTTAAAGATGTAGGATAAACCGATGGGCAAACGAGCTGCCGCGACGACCGTCGTTTGAAGCACCAGATCACCGCCGACGCCGATATAAAAAGGCAGCTCACCGTTGCCGTCATGGATGCGCACAATGTCAAAGTTGTGCCAAAGGTAATCCAACTGCAAAATGGCGGACCCGCCGTCGTCGAACTTGACCGCCGGTTGAAAGGCGTTGACAGAGTCAATCCACAACTTTCCGTCGACTCCCCAAGCGCCTGGATCGCCCAATTCCAAACCCAGACCCAAATTGCCCCCGTCATTCGTCGGGTGAAAATCCTCATCCGCCCGGGAAATCATCGGCGTCAAAAAAAGTCCAGCCATCAACAAACCCAGCGTCAAACCTTTTCGTCTAAACATAGTTACCTCTTTCTTGAATCAACCGACTTTCAGGACAATCCCAAAAGTTCGGAAAAAATCCGCCGTTCCCTCTCGAAAACACCGGCCCTAAAAACCTACTTGGCTGCCTCAACAACCGGCGGAGCGACGACAGCCTTAGCTGCCTTCGCCTGAGTTCCTTCGGTCGGAAAACCCGCCTCATACCATTCCTTCATACCGCCCGGATAGTCATTCGCCTTAAACCCCTTGGCAGTCAGGGCTTTGGCCGCGTTGGGGCCCGCGTTACAGGTCAAACCCGCGCAATAGGTGATAAAAAACATATTTTTTCCGTATTTTTTCTCGACCGCCTCCGTGAAATCGCTTGAATTGAGTCCCAGGGGAAGGTTCTCCGAACCGGCGATATGCATCTTCGCGTAATCGTTGTCTGGCAAAACATTTAATACCACTACGTTGTGATCCTGCATCTTGTCTTTCACGGCTTCTTTGGTCATCGACATGCTTCACACCTCTTTTATTTATTACGAATAACTCTTCAAAATCGGTTAACCGCTAGGGGCGCGAAGGGCGCCCAGTGAGACAAAAAAACTAAGAATGGATTTGTAATTTTTTAAACCTTCACGCCTTTTGCCAGGCTGGGTGCCCTTTGTTCCCCTGCGGTTTAATTTTCTATCAATTAACTTCTCGCAAATCGTTTACGGGGATTAATCATTCTCAAAATGGCCAGCAAAATGACCGCTCCCACAATCGACATAGCTAACATTCCCCAAAATCCATAGACCGCTACGCCAAACACGTTGGCTAAAAAACACCCAAAAAACGCGCCCAAAATACCCATCACGATATCGCCGATAATTCCCAACCCGCCGCCATCCACCATGACGCTGGCCAGCCATCCCGCTAAACCGCCCACAATCAAAAACCAAATCAAATCGTGAAACTGCATCGATTCGTACATTAGGAGCCTCCTGCAATTTTGTTTTCCATCATCCGCGGTATTACTAAGCAACTTGCGTGCCGCGCCGAAATACCGGCGTCAGTCCCAAATATCCGCGCCTGTAACAAAAAAAATAATTTCGCTTATCCTTCCCGCGGCCAACCCCAGTAAACCGATCAAAGTGATAGCTCGCCCTCTCTCGTTTTGATTCTTTTCAACCGGCGAGTCCTTCCGAATCCGAAAAAAACGTTGAAAAGAACCTTTCAGTTCGTGGCCCGCTTCTTGCTTTTCTAATGACGCCGATCATGAATATCTTTTTTAAAGGAAAACAAAATGGCAAAAACCGTCGATTCGGAAAAATCCGATCCCCCCTTTTTAAAAACCCTATGGCATGTGGCTACCACTGTGGTGGGCGGCGTCAAACCCTTGGTGGATCAATTGCAGGAAGACGTGGAGAAACGCTTGGACCATTACGCCAAAGTCATTGAAAAGCGGCTAATGATGATGACTCTTCGAAGCTGCGCTCTTTTCACAAGCTTCGCTTTTTTCGGAATGGGTTTTTTATTTGTTTTGATCGACTACGGCGGAATCTCAAGGGGAATCGCCTGTTTTTGCTGCGGGCTTTTAAGTTTGGTGGTTTTGCTGATCTTCGTTCAGTTGATGAAATAAATCGGGAGGCTATATGAAAACAAACAATGAAATGAATGAAAAAATTAAGGATCAAATCAGCAAACACTTAAGCCAGGGAAATGAAAAACTCATTTGGCTTGAAAATCAAATTAAGGATGAAAAAAACCACAAAAAACTCCAAATGAAACTGGAAGACGCCAAGAAAAAAATAGCCCACTTGAAAAAAACCTATGTCGAGTTTGAGAAAAAAGCGGTTCATTACACCGAAGAGAATCCCAAAAAGGCCCTGGCCATCGCCACCGTAGCGGGCATTTTAGCCGCATCGCTTTGGAATAGCTTTCAACGGAAAGAAGCTTCTTCGCCTCAACCGGCGCGTAAAATTAAAAAAATGGCGGTCAAACCCGCGCTTAAAATTAAGAAGGCGGTCATAAAACCAGCCATTAAAGCTAAAAAAGCCGCGGTTGGCATAAAAAATTCAATTAAAGGAGTCTGACATGCTGACAATGATCAAGACGAAAAGTCTGGTTGTGCTGCCTCTGAAAAAAAATCCCCTTTCCGACATGGATTTTTTTCAAAATATCTCTTTCTCCGCGCTTCAGGAACTCGAAATGCATTTGGTCGAAAGAAACTACGGCAGACGGGAAACCATTTTTCAGGAAGAGGACCCCGCTGAATCGGTTTGGCTGGTCCAAAAAGGCCACGTCAAGGAAATGAACCACTCGCTGGACGGCAGAGATCAAACTATCAGCATAGTGGGCGCCAACGGAATATTTGGCATTTCGTCCTTCGACGGCGGTCAATACGGGTTTCACAGTATCGCGGTCACCGACGCTACGGTCATTTCCATTCCCATCCAGGCTTTCCGGGTTTTCATGGCTCATCATCCCAAAATGGCAAGACTGGTCATTACCAAAATTTCAAAATTATTGCGGCAGTCCCGGGACCGGCAGACGGTTTCCCGTGAATGCGCCGAAAAACGCCTGCTTCATGTTCTTTTGGAAATGCGCGAAGAGTTCGGTTACATTATTCCAATGACCCATCGTGAAGTCGCCTCCATGGCGGGAACCACGGCGGAAACCTGCAGCCGTATCTTCTCCCGTTTAGCTGAAGCCGGGCTCATTACGTCCCATCACGGGAGCTTTACGATCAAGAATATCGAAAGTATGACCGAACGGCTGGAAACGTTTTAACAGGTTGTTGAATCCCCTTTTCGGGGATTCCTATTTACGAACGAGCCACGACTGATAAAACTATATTTTTAGTGGCTTGTTCTAACCCATGGCTGTCGACAGGATGCTGAAAAATGCTTTTCTCAACTATGCCTATTTTCAAAATATCAAGGAATGTTGGGACGTCCCCATTTTCATCTTTTTTTAATTTCAAATGAAAAATGGGGGTTCAGCACCCTGTTAAAATCAAAATTTGATGTCATCGGTCGCATTATGAAGGTGAGGTCACTCGGATCAAGGTTTATCGAACCTTCGGCGGTTTCCGGATCATTTCATTCATACAGTCTCAAGATCACGGATACCCACTGAAATGATTCGCCCTATTTCAAAACTCAAACACCGTTTTTCCGCCCACTTCACTTTTTCTTTTCTGATTTCCCGGCCCACTGAGGCTCCCATCCGCTCCGAACTTTTCAGCCTCGAGCGTTTTGACGAGCATGCTCGTTCCCTGGCGGTAGCCCAGACCATCACCCTCAATCCCCGTTCCGGCGCCCGGCTGACTCCCCGGCTGGCGGAAAACGAAAAAATTCTTCAACAAAGCTACCGCTACCTGGTCGGCGAGGTTCAAAAAAACAAGCCCGTCAACCCCGCCGGCGAATGGCTGATGGATTCCTTTTATGTGGTGGAGGAACAGCTCAGGGACATCAAACGGTTTCTTCCCAACGATTTTTATAATGAGCTCCCCAAGCTTTCCGACGGCTTTTTAAAGGGTTATCCCCGGGTTTATGGTCTGGCCTGGGCCTATGTGGCCCACACCGACAGCCGTTTTGATCCCGATTCCTTATATAACTTTGTCCGTTCCTACCAGCAGGTTCAGCCCCTCACCATTGGAGAGCTTTGGGCCCTGGCCATCACCCTTCGGGTGGTCATGGTCGACAACCTGCGCCGAATCGCCATTTACCTGGTTACTTCCCAGGAAGCGCGCCAGGCCGCGGACGCTTTTGTGGATGAGATCCTGGGTTTGATCGAAGAATCCACCGAAACCGCCCGGCCCTCGGCGGCTAAACTGGAAAAACTTTCTGCCCATCCCGCTTTTTTGGTACAGCTCATCCAGCGCCTCCGGTATCAAGACCCTGCCAAAACCCCCGCGGTGCGGTGGCTCAACGAGCGGATGGCGGTTCAAAAAGTCACCGCCGATGAAATGGTCACTTCGGTCCACAACCAGCAGGCCGCCAATAATCAAACCGTCCGCCATATCATCACCAGCTTCCGCTCCATGATCGCCCTGGATTGGCAGGAATTTTTCGAGAGCGTCAGCCCGGTTCAGGAAATCCTCTCCCGGCATCCGAATTTCCTGAAGATGGATTTCATGACCCGCAACAGCTACCGCTCCGCGGTGGAGGAAATCGCCAAAGGGTCCAAGAATAGCGAATTGGAAATCGCCCGTTGGGCGGTTGAAAAAGCCCAAGAAGCCTCTCAAAAACCGGTTGCCGAACGCTACCGTGATCCGGGCTATTATCTTTTCGCCGAAGGCCGCAGGGCTTTCGAGAAGGAAGTAGGTTTCCAGGTCCAGGTGAAAAACCGCTTCGTCCGCCTCTGCACCGACCATCCCTCCGTCACTTACATCGGCGACGTGATTTTAGTGACTGGCCTCATCCTCTGGATCGCGGCCCTTCTTAATCCAGCGCTCCCTCTGTTCGGCCTGCTTCCGTTGCTTGTCTTTGGCCTTTTTCCCGCGGGGGACCTGGCCGTCAGCCGGGTCAACCGGCTGGTCACCGGCATGGCGCCCCCCAAACATTTGTCCCGTCTGGAATTACCCGAAGGTCCGACGGCGGATTTCCGAACCTTCGTGGTCGTCCCCACTCTATTGGGAAGCGAAACCGAAATTCCCGAGCAGTTTGAAAAATTAGAGGTTAATTTTCTTTCCAACTCCGAGGGGAATGTGCACTTCGCCCTTCTCACCGACTGGCCAGACTCGGACGCGGACATGTCCCCCGACGACCTAAAAAAACTCCCCATCGCCGCCCAATGCGCGGCTGCGCTTAATCAAAAACATGGGCCCGCGCCCGATGGCGGCCCGCGCTTTTTCTTCTTCCACCGCAAACGGCTTTGGAATCCCCTGGAAGGCAAGTGGATGGGCTGGGAGCGAAAAAGAGGGAAGTTGCATGAATTTAACGAGCTTTTACGCGGTGCCACCGACACCAGTTACTTCAATTTCGACGGTTCGCCTCTAGTCGTTCCCTACGGCGTCCGTTATGTCGTCACCCTGGATGCCGACACCAAGCTTCCGCCCGGCGTGGTCAACGAATTGGTTGGCATCCTGGCCCATCCCCTCCAGCAGGCCCTGGTGGACCCCGTCCTACATAAAGTGGTCGAAGGCTACGGCATTCTCCAGCCCCGCATCACCGCCTTTTTGCCAAACCAGAATGAAAAATCCATTTTCCAAAAACTTTTTTCCGGCGAATGCGGCATCGATCCCTACGCCTCGGCGGTTTCGGATGTTTATCAGGATTTATTCGGCGAGGGCAGTTTCACCGGCAAAGGCATTTACGATGTGGACGCCTATGAACGGTCCATGGCGGGCCGAATTCCCGAAAACAGTCTGCTCAGCCACGATCTTTTCGAGGGTTCTTTCGTACGATGCGGTTACGCCAGTGATCTGGAATTTTTCGAGGACTTCCCCTCCCACGCTGAAATTTCCACCGTCCGAAACCACCGTTGGATCAGGGGCGATTGGCAGCTGCTGCCCTGGATTTTTGGCCGGGACAAGGCCGGGCTCACCATTCTCGCCAAGTGGAAAATGATCGACAACTTGCGGCGCAGTCTTTCCCCCATCGGCACCGTCGCCCTGTTAATCACCGCCTTTTGCCTTCCCTCGGTGAATCGGCTCGTCTGGGTCTCTCTGGCTTTACTGGGACTCGCGCTTCCTTCCTTTATTTCATTTTTTGAGGACTTGGCCTTTTGGCATCGTTCCCTTCACTGGCGGGATCATCTCATTGAAATCAAAAGGGATTTTTCCCTGGGGCTGGGCCAGTTCCTGGTCAATCTGGTTCTTATCGCTAACCGGGCCTGGATGCACCTGGACGCCATCACCCGGACACTCTGGCGTTTGTTCGTCACCCAAAAAAATCTTTTGGAATGGGTCACCGCCGCTCAGGCCAAATCCGCCTCATCACTGACCTTCTCCAGCTTTTTACGCCGCATGAAAGGCTCCCTCGCCCTCGCGTTACTCGCGGGCCTCGCCACCGCCTGGCTCAATCCCCTTGCCCTTCCCCTCTGCCTGCCTTTTGTCTTCTTATGGCTAATCGCTCCCTGGTTCGCCCGCTGGATCAGCTTTCCCGAGACGCCGGATAAAACGCTTCCCCTTCAGCCTCAAGAGATTGTGGAACTTCGGCTCTATAGCCGCCGGATCGGGCGGTTTTTCAATCTTTTCGGCTCCGCCCAGGATAATTACCTGCCCGCGGATAATTTTCAGGAAGATCCCGTTCCCGTCACGGCCCACCGCAGTTCCCCCACCAATTTCGGGCTTTATCTTTTGTCCATCGTGACCGCCCATGATTTTGGATGGTCCGGACTGGGCGATATGGCCGACCGCCTGGAAGCCACGCTCAAAACCCTCAAGGAACTTTCCCGTTTCCGCGGTCACTTTTACAACTGGTACGACACCCAAACCCAGCAAGTGTTGGAACCCCAATATATTTCCTCGGTGGACAGCGGCAATCTGGCCGGTCATCTTCTCACCCTGTCACAGGCCTGCCAGGACCTGATCCACCGGCCGCTTTTCTCCACCGCCGATCTGATAGGCATCAAGGACTCGGTTCTTTTATTCAAAAGGGCGGTTCAGGAACTTCAGCATCAGGGCCGTACCGCCGCCACTCCTCTGGGTCAGCTTCAAAAGGAAATCGCCCTTTTTGAGGAACAGTTGGATGGAGAAGCCCGTTTTACCTCCCACGCCAAATGGGCGGGTTATTGGGACAAACTCTCACTCCAGGCTGAAGCCCTTAAGGACGCAGCCCATTCCTTCGCTTCCCATCAGAAGGATAAAAATAGCGAACTCATCATCTGGGCTGACCAGGTGGCCGACGACGTCAAAAGCCATATTCGGGATTTTCGCCAGTGGTTTTCCTGGGTCTACACCCTGAACAGCGATCACGGGACCGGCCAGTCCTCGCAGGAAAAAGAATTTCAATCTTCCATTCAAAATCTTCTCTCCCCCGGCCTGACGCTGGCCCAAACGCCGGGTCATTGTGAAAAAGCGCTGGAGGCCTTTGAGTCCCTGCGCCAATCCCAAACCCAAAAATCCACTGAAGACGATATTTATTTCGACCATGTGGCCGAAGCCCTGACCCTTTCGGTCAAAAACACCCGGGAGGCTCTTCGGCGGCTAAGCGCCCTCGCCCATCTTTCCCATGAACTCTTCGACGAAATGGATTTCAGCTTTCTGCTCAATCCCAAAAAAAAACTCTTCGCCATTGGCTACCGCGTTCCCGAAGCCCAGTTGGATGAGAGCTGCTATGACCTGCTGGCCTCCGAAGCCCGGCTGACCAGTTATGTTGCCATCATCAAGGGCGACGCGCCCGTCTCCCATTGGTTCCGCCTCGGGCGGGGGCTGGTGGCGGAAAAAGGCGAGGCCATGCTCGTTTCCTGGTCCGGCACCATGTTTGAGTATCTGATGCCGTCCCTCGTTATGATGACCTCGGACGGAAGCCTGATCGACCAGACCTGTCACAGAGTGGTCCAAAGGCAGATGGAATATGGAAAATTGAGAGAAGTGCCCTGGGGCATTTCTGAGTCCGGCTATAACGCGCGCGACCTGAATCTGAATTACCAATATTCCAATTTCGGAGTTCCGGGTTTGGGATTAAAGCGCGGTCTCTCGAAAGACCTGGTGGTCGCCCCTTACGCCACCGCCCTGGCCTCCATGATCAACCCCCGGCAGGCCCTGCAGAACCTCAAGCGGTTGGAGCAGATCGGCGCCCGGAGCACCTATGGTTTTTATGAGGCGCTGGACTATACGCCCTCCCGGGTCCGGGAAAACCAGAAATTCGAGATCGTTCGTTCCTACATGGCCCATCACCAAGGCATGTCGCTGCTTTCCTTTTCCAACGTGGTCCACCAGGGCCTGCTGCGCCGCCGCTTTCATATGGATCCCCTGGTTCAGTCCGGCGAGCTGTTGCTTCAGGAAAGAACCCCCCGCCATCTGGGCGCCGCGCGCGATCAGGTAGCCGAAGTGGAAGTCAAAAATATCCTGGAACCCCTCCCCGCCATCATCCGAAAAATCCGATCGCCCCATCATCCTATCCCCAGTTCCCATCTTCTCTCCAACGGCCGCTACGCGGTGATGATCACCGCCGCCGGGTCCGGCTACAGTCTCTGGAAAAACCGCGCGGTCACCCGCTGGCGGGAGGATGTCACCCAGGATCATTCGGGCAATTACCTCTATTTAAGGGATATGCAAAAAGGCTCAATTTGGTCCGCCACTTACCAGCCCACCCTGATCAATTCGGAACAATCCGAGGTCCTGTTTTCGGAGGATAAAGCCAAAATATCGCGACTCGATTATTCCATCACCACCGATCTGGAAGTGATCGTTTCGGCGGAAGATGACGCCGAACTCCGGCGCCTGACCCTGACCAATCACGGAACCGACATCAGGGAAATCGAGATCACTTCCTATTCTGAAGTCGTGCTGGCCCCGCCCGAAGCCGATCTGGCCCATCCCGCCTTCTCGAACCTTTTTATTGAGACAGGTTTTCTGCCCGAACTTTCCGCCCTCACCGCCTCCCGCCGTCCCCGGTCTTCCACCGAGGAAAAAGTTTTCATGGCGCAAGTGCTCTCTTCCGAGGGCGATACGTTTGGTGAAGTGGAATATGAGACCGACCGTTCTCAATTTATCGGCCGGGGCCGCACCCTTCGAAAACCCATTTCGGTCACCGACGGTCTTTCTCTTTCCAATACCGTCGGCGCGGTGCTGGACCCCATCCTGAGCCTTCGGGTCCGGGTCAGGCTTCAGCCCGGAGCCTCCGCCAAAGTCTGTTACACCACCCTGGTTTCGGGCTCCGAGACCGAAATGATCGCCATGGCGGAAAAATACCATAACGCCTCCGCCTTCGAGCGCTCTTCCAACCTGGTCTGGACCCAGTCTAAAGCCAAACTCTATCACCTGGATATCAGCCTGGATGAGGCCCAACTTTTTCAGAAACTCGCCAACAGGCTTATTTTTTCCGATCCCCTCATGAGACCCGCCAGCGAGATTTTGAAAAAGAACCGCATGAACGTCTCAGGCCTCTGGTCCCGCGGCATCTCCGGAGACCGGCCCATTCTTTTGGCGCGCATCAATGATATGGAAGATCAGGCTCTGGTCCGGCAGTTACTGCGGGCTCATGAATATTGGCGCATGAAACGCCTGTCGGTCGACATTGTCATTCTGAATGAGAAAGCCACTTCTTATGTACAGGATCTCCAGACCACTTTGGAAGGATTGGTACGCGGCAGTGAGGCCACTTCTTCCGGCAATCCGGATCTTCCTCCCGGAAAAATGTTTGTCCTGCGCGCCGACCTGATGGATATTCGCGAAAGGGATCTTTTATTGGCCGTCGCCCGCGCCATACTCCACAGCCATCAGGGCACCCTGGCCGAACAGGTCATGAGGGTCCGCAAGCTGGACAATTTCAAAACTATCCCGGCCCATCGGTTTGACGAACTGGAAACTTTCCGCCTTCAAGACCGGGAAGAACCCCCGCTGGCCGTGCCCGGACTGGAGTTCTTCAACGGCATCGGCGGATTTGCCGAAGACGGCAAGGAATATGTGATTGTTTTGGAAAAGGGCCAAAGAACCCCAGCCCCCTGGATCAACGTCATCGCCAATCCGGATTTTGGTTTCCAGGTCTCCGAGTCCGGCGCGGGCTATACCTGGTCGCTCAACAGCCGGGAAAACCAGATTTCCCCCTGGTCCAACGACCCCGTCGTCGATCCCACCGGCGAAGCCTTCTATATTAGTGATCTGGATTCGGATCAGGTTTGGTCCCCGACGGCCTCTCCTATTCGGCTAGAGGGCGCCCTTTACAAGGCCCGGCACGGCGCCGGTTACAGCGTATTTGAGAACAGGTCCAACGAAATACACAGTGAACTCACCCAGTTCGTGGATTCCACAGACCCGATCAAAATTTCCCGGTTGGTTTTGGAAAACCTCTCCGGCAGGCGACGGCATCTGTCGGTCACGGCTTACGTGGAATGGGTTTTAGGCTTTTCCCGAACCAAAACCGCTCCCTCCATCGTGGCCGAACGGGATGAGGAAACCGGAGCCCTCTTCGCCGTCAATCCTCTGGATATGCCTTTCGGCAACCGGGTTTCCTTTTTGAGCGTCAACGCCAATCAAACTTCCTGGACCGCCGACCGGTCGGAATTTATCGGAAGAAACGGAAATCTGGAAAGACCCGCGGCCTTGCTTCGCAAAGATAAACTCAGCGGCTCCACCGGCGCCGGCCTGGACCCCTGCGGCGTTCTTCAATTGCACATCGAACTGGCCCCCGGCGAAAAAAAGGAAATTTCTTTTTTCCTCGGCCAGGCCGATGGCCCCGAAAACGCCCGCCGCCTGGCGCAAAAATACCGGCGCGCCAATTTGGAAACTTCGCTTCAAACCGTCACGGACCATTGGCATCGCCTGCTGGGCAAAACCCAGGTTCAGACTCCCGACCGTTCCATGGATATCCTGCTCAACCATTGGCTTTTATACCAGACGCTGGCGTGCCGTTTCTGGGCCAGGTCCGCCTTCTACCAGGCCGGCGGGGCCTTCGGCTTCCGCGACCAGCTGCAGGATGTGATGGCCATTGTTGCCGCCGACCCGCAGCTGGCCCGCGAGCATATTTTGAAAACCGCCGCGCGGCAGTTTTTGGAAGGCGACGTTCAGCATTGGTGGCATCCCCTCACGGGCCGCGGCGTGCGCACCCGCATCTCCGACGACCGTCTCTGGCTGCCTTATGTGGTGCTCCATTATTTAAAGACGACGGAGGATGAAAGCCTGCTGGACGAGCTGGTCCCTTTCCTCGAAGGTCCGCCCCTCAATCCCTATCAGGAAGATTCTTATTACGACCCAACCGTTTCCCGCGACGCGCCCTTGAGCCTTTACGAGCATTGCGTCCGCGCCATCAATGTCAGCTTAAAAACCGGCATGCACGATTTGCCCTTGATGGGCAGCGGCGACTGGAACGACGGCATGAACCGCGTGGGCCACGAAGGTAAGGGCGAAAGTATCTGGCTCGCCTGGTTCCTTCATGACGTTTTAACCCAAATGGCTCCCGTGGCCGCCAAGCGCGGCGACGATAAATGGAAAACCGTCTGGACCGACCATGCCGCCCAGTTAAAAATCGCTTTGGAAGCCAACGCCTGGGACGGCCAATGGTACAAGCGGGCCTTTTTTGACGACGGCTTGCCCCTGGGCTCGAAAGAAAATATCGAATGCCAAATCGATTCCATCGCCCAATCCTGGGCGGTCCTGTCCGGCGCGGGAGACCCCCAGCGGTCGCTTCAAGCCATGCAATCGGTGGAAGACCGGCTCGTCCGGCCCAACGACAGGATGATTCTTTTATTTACCCCCCCCTTCAATAACACCCCCAAAGACCCCGGCTACATCAAAGGCTACTTACCCGGCGTGCGTGAAAACGGCGGCCAATATACCCATGCCGCCGTCTGGACCGTTTGCGCCGCCGCCCAACTGGACCAGGGCAACCGCGCCGCCGAATTGTTCGCCATGATCAACCCCATCAACCACGCCCTCACCCGCACCAACGTGGGTATTTATAAGTCGGAGCCTTATGTCATGGCCGCGGATATTTACAGCCAGCCTCCTCATGTGGGCCGCGGCGGCTGGACCTGGTATACGGGTTCTTCCGGCTGGATGTACCGGGCAGGCACGGAATTTATTTTGGGAATTCACCAGAGGGGTAACAAGCTATTCTTCGATCCCTGCATTCCAAAAGAATGGCCGGGATTTAAGGTGATCTACCAATACGGAGAAACGCCCGCGGTGGAGTTACAAACCGATCAACACGACTGGGATTTACCCACGGTGGTTAAAACGATCGGCACGACCTACGAGATTCAATTTGAAAATCCGAATCATGTTTCCAAAGGCGTTCAATCCATTGAATTGGATGGTGAGATCATCTGGTCCGAGACGACGACTCTTGTGTCGAGGCCACAAACCGAGACGCAAGACTTAGATGTACCGGATTCAAATAAAAAATCCGGTACCGAAGGACCGAGCCTTGATAGTACCCATTCCTCATATTTGAGGAATGGGTACGGGGATGCGACGATTGATCTGAAGGACGACCAGAAAAAGCATCGGGTAAAGGTGGTCATGCGATGAACCTATTTCAACGAATCAGCGGATGGTGGAAAAATTGGCCGCGCGGACAAAAACTCACCTTTGTGATTATCTTTGGCGTCCTCGTCCTCAGCCGTCTGGCGCTTCCCTTCGTCCTCAAGATTTTTGTCAACCACAAGCTTTCCCAACTCCACGGCTACGGAGGCAAAGTGGGGGACATCAACGTGCACCTTTGGCGCGGGGCTTACCGCATCCATGACATCAATATCTACAAAACCTCCGGCGACATTCACGAACCCTTCTTTGAGGCCGCTTACATCGACCTGTCGATCGAATGGCTGCGGCTTTTGAGGGGCAAGGTGGTGGGCCAGATTTACATGATGAAGCCGAAGATCAACTTCGAGGACGGGCCTACCCAGAACCAGAAACAATCGGGCGAGGGGGGCGGATGGGGCGACCTGTTGTCCAGCCTTTTCCCTTTCGACTTCAACCGTCTGGAATCCCGCGACGGTGAATTGGATTTCTATAACCACTATTCCAAACCTCCGGTGGATCTCTATATGAACCAGTTGAACCTGGTGGCCACCAACCTCAGCAACGCCGAGAACCAGCCGGAAGAGTTGTCGGCCCAAATCCAGGCGACCGCCAAAACCTTCGGCGGCGGAGTGGTGGACACCCAAGTCAAATTCAACCCTATCGAAAAAGACCCCGCCTTTGAGCTGACGGGGACGGTGAATAACATTGACCTGACGGCCGCCAATGACTTTATGCAGGCTTACGCCGGCTTACAGGTCGGCAAGGGCACGCTGAGCACATACGTCTCGGTGGCGTCAAAGAAGGGCGCCTATGACGGCTATTTGAAATTATTTTTCAAAAACCTGCACCTGTTCGATTGGAAAAAAGAACGCAAGAAGGACATTTTTCAGATTTTCAAGGATGCCGTGGCGGGGCTGGCGACGGTGGTTTTAACCAATCCCAACGGAAACTTCGCCACCAAGCTGTCTATTTCAGGCGGATACGGCAAAGACCATGTGGACACTTGGGGAGCCGTCGCGTCGGTGATCAATAACGCGTTTTTCAAGGCGATGCTGCCGAAGTTTGACGAGAAAATCACGGTCAAAACCGTGGAAAATAAATTCATCAGGAAAGACCCGAAAAAGGTTGAGGAAAAAGCCACACCAACCCTGACCCCAACTTCTCTTCTCAAAACAATGACCTCATCGCCCGCCAATTAAAGGAGAGGGCAAATCTGAAGTTTTAAATATTCTTTCTTCTCCATTCCTTCCAGGGCGTCGAAGGAAAAATCAACAATCCTTCGCGGACAGCAGAATGGATTGTTACTCGATCAATTGAGGTTGAGATGGTTTAATTCCAAAAGTGTTTTTTCGTCCATAAGCCAATCTTTATCTTTCTGCACCATCGTCGCCAAAAAGGAATGCTCGATCGTTTGATAGGCGGAAGCTCTCATTCCTTCGTTATGCATACAGGCTCTCGCGAGGGTTTCCATGAGCACTAAAGGCAGCTTTGTGTTTTTGCACTGGAAGGCCTCCCGGTGAAAATCACCCAGCAATGCCAGGGCCAGGCCCAAACCGGCGCGCGCCTCATCATCTTCTTCCGAAGAAAGGATGGATAAAAATTTAGGTTTAATTTGGTGGGCTTCTTCCGGTAACGAAGCTAACAGCAGAACGACCGGAAGGCGCAAATCCTTGTCATCCAAAAGGCCGAGTATAATTTTCACACCCTGCCGGACCGCGTCATGGGAGTTTTTTGCCCAAACCCATTCATCATCTTTTGTTTCAGGCGGACGGGCTTGGCGGCGGGAACTTCCTTGGGCGATAACGCCTAAAAGCCAGACGATGGAAAACCGCTCCAGGCAGGAAGTGTTTTCCAAAATTTCATAGAGAAAAGGGACAGCCAGGGCCGTAGCCTCATAAACCGTTCCGTGATGCCAGATGGTATCGAAGAGATGAAGTATGGCCGAGCTTTGAGTTTTCTTGTCCTCGGAAAGCAAATCCCGCAGGAGTTTCGGAACATTGTTGGCCGGTCCGTGACAATGCCGGACCTTTTGCCAATCGACTTTATTTAAGCCTTCTAGCATTAAAAACGCCTTTGATTAAATTTTCAGGATTGATGCTGAACATTTTCGCGACGCGGAAGAAAGTTTTGAGGGAATGGGGACGGCCCGACTCAAGCTGTTGATAGTGGCGGACGGAGAACCCGTGGGCGAGAACATCCTCTTGAACCATTTTCCGTTTTAGGCGTACTTTTCGGTAACGCGCGCCTAATTCTTCAAATGCAATTTTGTACTCCACTTTGACTCCCGCTTGATGCAATGAGAATCGCAGTATTTGAGAAAAACTACAACGAGCAATAGAACGTATATAAATGATGGGTATAAGAACAGCCGCGCCGCGGAGACAGGACCTTCAACAAAATATGGAAAAATTGGGACTTATTACCAAACCGATCAGAGTGATAGGCGAACCAGATACACGCTCCTGTGATGCGATGGTTGAGTTGAAGGATAATCAGCAGAAACATTGGGTGAGGTGCTTATGGGTAGCTAATCTCATTTTACGGCTCCCCGAGTTGGACTTGAACCAACAACTCTTCACCAAAAATACTGATCTCAGACTGATTAACTTTGCTATTCAGCTTTCCGGCTATCGTTAATTTTATATACCGCGCCAGGGCCATTGCCTTGCCGCACCAACCGCCCCTCGGCGATCAACTGGTTCAAGGTCCGTATCACTGACCGCCGGGGACTGCCCAAGGCCTCCAGCAAGGCGCCTGTCTTGGCGTGGCGCTTCTGATGGACATAGTCTAATAGCTTCTGGGTCGATGCGTTATTTTGGAAGGTGTTGACTTTGGTTGGGCTATCGCTGGGCAGGCTAAAGAGCTGGGTGCCTGGGATGCTTATCGGCGGGCATGGAAGGCGGGAAGCCGCCTTGCTCAACCAGTTCAAAAGCCTCAGCTTGACCGCACGGGTTCTGGTTCAGACAAATCTTCAAAAAACCCTTAAAAACGACCTTCGGACTCCGAAGGCGAAAAATAAGGTTTTTTTGATAACCGACCGGTACCAGCGACCGAGTGGGCGAAATCTTAAAAAAATCCTTAAAAACGAAGGTCGCACTGCGACCTCAAAAAATAGGGGTTTTTTAATAACTGAGCCAACCCTGCTCACTTTAGCCGGGAAAAGTCCTCGAACTTCGAAGACTTCGGTTGAGGTTTAGGTCGGAAGCGGTCGAACTTTGACCATTGTTGGAAGAATGGGGAGGATTGAGCCGGGTCTAGACAGGGTTTTGATTAAGATTAAATCAAAATTTCTCCTGAAAATACGGTCTCTTTAGAACCATTTACACAAAAAGTGTAAAACCAGCCTCTAAAACCGGACTTTATGGGGACTCGTGAGGCACAGTGCCTCAAGCCGACCCCTGTCGAAAGCCGGAACCGGGGCTTAGGCGGTTGGGGCTGGCTGGGCGTCGGCCTTATCCTCGACCTTAATTTCACTGAATTGGCCGCAGGCCGTGCACCGGACGATCTTCATGTCCGCCGGAAGGTTGGGGTTATAGACCGCCGCGCAATGGGGGCAGACGTTTTTCGGCCCACGGGCCGGGAGGTTGAAAAGACGAAAAGGGACATACCGGACGCCTCATCAAAAGAAGTCCAGACCGCAGCTGTACTTAAAAGCTTCAGCGGAGCGTCCCAGGTAACACGCCTTGTCGGGGTTTTAAATTGGTACTACATTGTATGTACAAAATTAACACGGAGGAAAACATGATTAAAAAACTCTCCAAACACGGCAACAGCTACGCCCTGGTCATCGACCGCGGCATTATGGACCTGCTGAACATCAACGAAAAATCGGCCCTTTACGTGACCACCGACGGGCGCAAGCTCATTATTTCCCCCGCTGGCGAAAAGAACAAAACTAAGGGAAAAAAATCCTTCGAGGAAGCCGTTCAACTATCCCTGAAAAGGTACAGTAAGGCTTATAAAAAACTGGCCAACTGATCCATGGAACCTGATTTTTTAAGTCTCGAGAAACTTCTCGAAATCCATCAAATCCAAATTGCCGAGTTCGGCGGAAATCATGGTATCAGGAATATCGGCTTGCTGCAGTCCGCTGCGGCCATGCCTCAAGCGCAATTCGGCGGCCAATATCTTCATCCTGACCTCTATGAAATGGCGGCAGCCTATTTGTACCATGTCGCTCTCAACCATCTTTTTGTGGCCGGCAATAAGCGGGTGGCCGCCATGGCCGCCGATATTTTTCTTTTGATCAATGGAATTCAATTAACCATCGAGGAAGCTGATTTCGCGGAGTTTGTTTTAAAAGTCGCCCAAAGAGAAATGAAAAAACCCGAAATCGCGGCTTTTTTTCGAAAACATTCCAAAAAAAGACCAACTCATAAAAATGTCGAATGAGATAGACGAGGGTCCCTTCTAGGCGGCTGGTGTCTGGTTGCCGGACAACCTTTAGGCCAACAACGGCACGGCTACCGCTTTTTCATCCAGAATCTTTCTGATTTGCCCTACCAGAAAGTCCAGCTCGAACGGTTTTTGAATCAGGTGGATGCCGGCATCCAGCGCGCCCTGTTGGGCCAATACCTCGTGGGAATAACCCGAAATGAAAACCACTTTAATTTGGGGCCTTTTTCTTTTGAGCTCGTCCGCCAATTCTTTGCCGTTGATGTGCGGCATCATCACGTCGGTTAAAAGCAGGTCAATGGCGCCGGGATGAACAAGAGCCTTTTGAACCGCTTCCGCGCCGTTACCGGCTTGCAAAACCTTATACCCGTACTTTTCCAATGTTTTGACCAATACTTTTCGAAAGAATGGCTGGTCTTCGGCCACCAGCAAAGTTTCTGAACCCATGAGAATCGGGGTTTGTTTCCGTGAATTGATCTGGATTTCCTCAATCTGGTCGAGGATTGGGAAAAAAAGGCAGAATGTGGTTCCATTTCCCGGAACGCTTTGGACAAAAATAAAACCATCCCATTTTTTGACGATACCGTAAACAGAGGCCAGCCCTAAGCCCGTGCCCTTCCCCGCCTTGGTGGTAAAAAACGGCTCAAAAATGTGTTTTTGAACCTCGGGCGTCATCCCCATGCCCGTATCCGTCACATTCAACTGGACATATTTTCCCGGAGGAAGGCAATCATCCCGTCCATCCTCAAATTCACCGACCTCCACATTTTTAGTCTCTACTTTCAGGGTCCCGCCCTTCGGCATGGCATCCTGTGCGTTCAAGACGAGATTCAGAATAACCTGCTGGATTTGGCCCGGATCAGCAAGAATGGATTTCAAGTCTTTGTCCTGGAGGATGGAAAGGCTGATCGCTGATTTCAGGACGCGTTTAAACATTTTGCTCATTTCACCGCTGACCGCGTTCAAATTGACCGCCTGGGGTTGGGAAATATCTTTTTTTCCGAATACCAGAAGCTGTTTGGTCAATTCGGCGCCCTGCTGTACCGCCTTCTGAATATCCCGAAATTCTTCCCTCTGGGTACTTTCTGTTTTTAATTCATCCATCAAAAGCTCAATATTGCCGCCGATCACACTTAAAAGATTGTTAAAGTCGTGGGCTACGCCCCCCGCCAACTGCCCAATGGCGTCCATCTTTTGAGACAGCCTTATTTGTTCTTCCTGTTTCTTGTGTTCCGTAATATCCCGGATGATGGCCGACACACCGATGATTTTTCCCTGCGGGTCCTTGATGGGCGAAACGCTCGCTGACACGTTGATTAGACTGCCGTCCTTCTTCATTCTCACGGTTTCATAGTTTGAGACGCTCTTCCCCTCGAGCGTCTGATCGCGTATCTTGATCATTTCCGCCTTTCCGTCTTCCGGAGCAATGATCGTGACGGGCTGTCCGATGATTTCAGCCGGCGTGTATCCAAACATGATTTCCGCCCCATGGTTCCAGGCGATCACCTTACCGTCCAAATCCGTGCCCAGCACCGCGTCGATAGTCTGCCGTAAAATAGCAGTCAATTGGGACAGTCTGGACTCGTCTTTTTTGCGGTCTAAGGCGTACCGAATGGATCTTTCTAAAATGTCCGAATGCAGTTTGCTCTTGTTCAAGAAGTCCGCCGCACCCAGCTTCATCGCCTCAACATCCAATTCGTAGTTGTTGAAACCCGTCAAAAGGATGATGGGGGCGTTGCCCGCTCCCTCCAGATTTGTCTGGCGCAGAAAATCAATTCCCAAATCGGGACCCAGTTTGTAATCCACCAGATACACGTCATGGACGCCGCGGCGCCATTCCGTCAGTCCTTCGGAAAGACTCCTGGCGTTTTTCAGTTCATACAGGCAACTTTTTATCTTAGAGAAAAGAATCCGAAGAATCTCAAAATCTTCCAGACTGTCTTCCACGGCTAATACACGGATCATCTTTTCACTCATAAAATTTAATCTCCTCTGCGCCCGGCGCGTCTGCCTGTCCGTTTCCATGAAGGACCGTTTGACCGTCCTCTAACGGTAATTCCACAATTTCCAGCCAATAATCCTTGAGCGCTTTGATGACCTTCACAAGGCCGATGAAGTTGAACGGTTTGGTGATAAAAGAGTTCGCGCCCTCGTTGTAACTGGCCACAATATCCTCTTCCGCTTTGGAAGTCGTCATGATCACGACTGGGATTTTCCTGAGCTTTTCGTCCTCCTTGATGATTTTCAAAGCTTCCCTGCCGTCCATCAAAGGCATATTCAGGTCTAAAAGAATGAAACAGGGTTTGGGCGATGTTTCCGGGTCCGAAAACTTCCCTTTTTGGTAAAGATATTCCAAAAGTTCCTCGCCGTTGTTAACCGTTATCAGGGGATTAGCCACATAGTTTTCGTTCAAAGCCCTCCGGGCCAACAGGCGGTCGTCCAGGTCATCCTCGGCCATTAAAATCGGCGCAATGTTTCTTTTGTCAGTCATTCTCTTTTCCTCATTTCAGTTGATGTATCGGCAGGGTGATTTCAAACAAAGCGCCTTCACCCAGTTGGGATGTGGCCGTGATCGTTCCGCCGTGACGCTCCACTACTTTTTTACAGATGGCCAAACCAATACCTGTTCCTTCATATTCCTCTTTATCGTGAAGCCTCTGGAAAATATTGAAAATTTTCCCGGCATATTTCTGATGAAAACCAATGCCGTTATCGATAACCCGGATACGGCACAGGCCCGCCGAAATGTCAGTCTCGCCCTCCAATTTCACCAGAGGCGGCACGTTCGGTTTGTGATATTTGAGCGCGTTGGAAATCAGATTTTGAAAGAGCTGGCGCATTTGCGCCGGATCCGCTTCCAATTTCGGCAGTTCACCGAAATCTATATTTCCCCCGGTTTCTTTTAGCTTGGTCTCCAGGTCGGAGCAGACTTCCTTGATGATTTCAGAAAGATCCACTAATTCAAACGGCTTGGCCTTGGTGGTGATCCGCGTCAGTTGAAGTAAATCATCAATTAAAACACTCATTCGTTTGGCGGCGTCCTGAATACGCGAAAGATAGCCGGCGGTGACTGGAGTCAGTACCGGCCCCGCCTCTTCCCTCAAAAAATTTCCGAAGGACTCGATTTTTCTTAGCGGTTCCTGCAAATCGTGTGACGCCACAAAAATAAAATCATGCAGATCGCGGTTGCTGGCTTCCAGAGCTTTGGTATAAATTTTTAACGCTTCGTCATTTTTTCGTTCTTTGGTGACATCCCGGGTCACCTTGATAAAACCTCTTAACGCTCCTTTTTCATCCTTCAAGGCCGTAATGACCACATCGGCTAAAAAGCGGGAGCCGTCTTTGCGGACGCGCCAGCCTTCGTCCTCCAGCCTGCCATTTTCAGCGGCGACTTTCAGTAATTCTTCCGGATGCCGCCGGGCCTTGTCTTCGGAGGTGTAAAAAATACCCATATTTTGCCCGATAATTTCTGAAGCCTGATAACCTTTGATCGTCTCCGCTCCGGAGTTCCAGGTGACAATTTTTCCATGCTTATCCAACATCACGATGGCGTAATCCTTGATATTTTCAATGGCCTGAGCCGCGTCAAAGCCCATTGTTTCTTTTTCAAGGGAAGCCGTTACTTTGTCCAAAATTTTCGGGGGTGAGTCAATTGAATCATTCACAGAGAACTCCTGAGGGACAACCTAAAAAGGTAAATGGTTCTTGTGCTGGATGAAGTCCCCTCGTTGAGTCACAGGCTGACTTTTAACGAATGGGTAGGCTCACGACTGGGGTGTTCTGGTTTTTGATGAGAACCGGCAGAGGTGTTATTAAGGAAGTGATCGCTGTGTTGGCGGGCAGGCGGACAGAAAGAACTCTTCCTCATTGAGTAGCTACTCTTTAAGGCCGGTTGTCGAGACAAATAGAAGAGTGTGCACGTTTAGGAAAATGAATTTTTCAAGGTGATGAATCAAAATTCATAAAACGGTCAAAAGCGGACATAATAAGTACTAAAAGTCGTTGAACGAAGAGACATTGGATGAAGTTGTGGATGAAATTCCAGGGATCATGGCATGCCTAACTTCACCGGATCAAATGACTGCGGTTTCGGGCTTCTGGGCAACTGCCTTTATCTTAAAAAATCAACCCTTCCCGCCGTCCTCCGGCGGATCGACCACCCGTCTATCTCTGCGGATAAAGGCATGTCCATCGCCTGAGGGTAATTGCACGACTTCCAGCCAATAATCCTTGAGGGCTTTGACAACCTTCACGAGATCGACAAAGGTAATCGGTTTGGTAATGAAAGAATTCGCGCCCTCGTTATAACTGGCGAAAACATCCTCCTCCGCTTTGGAAGTTGTCATGACCACAACGGGAATACCTTTAAGCTTTTCATCCTCTTTGATGATTTTTAAGGCTTCCCTGCCGTCCAGTTTGGGCATATTCAGGTCTAAAAGAATGAAACAGGGTTTGGGCGATGTGACAGGATCCGAAAACTTTCCTTTTTGGTAAAGATAATCCAAAAGTTCCACGCCGTTATCGACAGTTATCAAAGGATTAGCCACATAGTTTTCGTTCAAAGCCTTTCTGGCAAATAAGCGGTCATCCATGTCATCCTCGGCCATTAAAATGGGCGCCATGTTTCCTTTTTCAGTCATTCTCTTTGCCCCTTTTCAATTGACCATTTTGGAAGCTTCAACACGGTTAATTTCTAATCAATCCTCATCCACCAGCACAAATTGGGATTTAAGCGCCCCACAGGCGGGGCAGGCGCTGAGTACCCATTTATTCCGCGGCTTGAGTTCCCCGCAGATTAAACATTTCCACAGAATTTCCGTCTTATCCGCCGGGGCGTCATAAATGTAATTCTGGTTCGCTGTCACCGGCAATGGTTCTGGCATTTTTTCTCTCCTTTCTTCAAAAGACATTCCCGCGCGGCTTCGGCGCCTTGAAAAACCGTTAAAAGTCATGAGACCCTCTCATTCTTTTCTAAACCGAAGCCGGTTCGCCGGAATGACTTTTTATTTTCTGACTAACTTCAATTTCGAACCTTTTCCATTGGTGGGTGCCGCGCTGGAAGCCTTCACCTGGGGCGCTTCGCTGCCGACCACCTGATTGAAGTTTTCCCCGGCGAAATTCCAGTTCAATACATTAAAGAAGTTTTCCACATACTTCGCCCGCGCGTTGCGGTAATCGATGTAATAGGCGTGTTCCCACACATCCATGGTGAAAAGCGGTATACCCGAACCCGTATGAATGGGATTTTCCGCGTTGGCGGTGGTTTCGATTTTCAATTTTTTTCCGGCTTTGTTCACTGTCAGCCAGGCCCATCCGGAGCCGAATTGGCCGATCGCCGCGGTGGAAAATTGTTTTTCAAATTCAGCGAAGCTTCCAAAACTCTGGTCGATCGCCATGCTCAATTCGCCCTTGGGCGATTGTTTTTTTTCGGCGCTCATGCTTTTCCAATAAAAGGAATGGTTCCAGTTTTGGGCGGCGTTGTTGAAGATGCCCCCGTCGGATTTCTTGACGATTTCAACTAAATCCTTATTTTCAAACTTCGTCCCGACGACCAATTTGTTCAGGTTATCCACGTAGGCTTGATGATGCTTGCCATAGTGAAAATCCAAAGTTTCGGCGGAAAGATGTGGCGCGAGCGCGTCCTTTCCATAAGGCAACAGCGGCAGTGTGAATTGTGACATAACGGCTCCTTTAAATTAATTTTCAAAAGTATTTTCAGCGATCGGCTATCCATCCCCATCGTTTCCAAAGGGAATCGGTTTTCGTCAACAACCCTCATTTCTCCCTTCAAAATTTAATACAACGGCGCGGCTTCCCGAATCAAGCCGCCGGCTGAACATCGGCCTTTTCCCCGCCTTTGATTTCGCTAAACTGGCCGCAAACCGGGCATCGGACAAGCTTCATGTCCGCCGGAAAGTGAAGGTTATAAACCGCCGCGCAATGGGGACAGGTTGTTTTTCTGGCCGCCGGCCGGGAGGTCGAAAAATCAAAAAGAGCCATGCCGGACGCCTCGTCAAAGGAAGTCCAGACCGCGGCGGCGCTCAAAAGCTTCAGCGGCGCGTCTGGGTAAGGGGCCGGCAAAGGTTTGGAATCCTCAAAAGTTTCGGCGGTCTTGACCACCTCATCCGTCCAGGCGTTGGTAATGTAAAGCTGGAAATAATGGTTTGCCCGGGGCACCTTGAGGGATATCCGCTTCAAATCCTCGCAATGCTCAAATACATAAACATCCTTGCCTGACGCGAAAGAAGAATTCAAAAAAGACAGGTCTTCGTCTCTCACGGACGCTTGGGCGCTCAGGCTTAAAACCAGGAAAATGGCGTTGGAGTTTTCCACCTTCTTTTGGAAATCCGGCAAACTGGTTTTTTGGCCGATGTTTTCGTATTCTTCCCAGACTGTACCCACGCCAACCGTAAAAAACACTTTTTCCATGAAGGGCAAAAACCGCTGATCCGACTGACTATTCAAAACGAGTATTTGTTTAATAACGGAACCTCACTTACTTTGAATTGGGTGTAGGCACTACGGTTCCCATCGGAACCAGGATGATTGTCGGTTTCAAGGCGGTCGGCGTTTTTGAGGGAATCGGCAGTTTCCGGTGTTTGCGAACGGGAGTGGGCCTGGGCGTCGCCTCGTAACCATCCGCGTTAAAACTCGAAATGGTGGCTGTGGGTTGAATCGAATCGTAAACCCCGTCTGATTCTTGGGCCGTGACGGGTGTTTGCGCGCCTGAAAAAAGCGCGCACAAACTGATGAATCCCCCGATTATTGCCAGCCCCGTTACGCTAGGATTTTTATTTTTAAAGTTCATGTGTCTCTCTTTTTTACGAACAACCTTACGAATACTTTATGGGGTAACCTGCGTCGCAACTTTGGTTGGCGAAACATTCGCCGGATAGCCCGGCTGTATTCCTTCGCCCGGAATGGGGTCGGGGAATACGGTAGAGGTTGATACCGGCCCACTGGTGGAAGTCGTTGTCACGTGTATGGGATTGGACGGCCCGCCCGATCCCGGGGTCGTGGACGTTTGAGCGCTCAAATAGCCCATGCCCAACACCGTCAACACCAAGACCAAACCCAAACTCCAAATACCCAATTCTTTGTTTTTAAATCTCATTAATTTTTGCCGTTTCTCTGGAACAAGCCCAGCACTAAAAAAACCAAAGCGACGATCAGGAGAATATGGATATAACCACCCAGCGTGTAGGAGCTGACAAAACCAAAAAGCCAGAGAATGACCAGAAGCAGCGCGATTGTGAATAACATTTGAAATCCTTTTGTTTGATGGATGGAAGCGCCCAATATTAGAGCAAGTAATATGCCGCGCCCGCGGCGTCCCGCGTCCCGCGTTTTTTTCCGCCGAATCACTTTCATTCTTCACCCCGCGCTCATTCCCTTTTTATTTTTTAACCCCCCGCCTCTATCAAAGTGATAGGAATTGTTTTTCATTTTGATTCATTTTGATTTTCATCCCGCAAAACAGCCGCCGAAACACCAGTTTGAGCCTTGCACTCCTTGGCTAACTTCTTGCTTTGATAACACTGTTACCTTCACGCGAAAATAAAAGGATAAGAAATGAAAAAAAAATTGGCTTTGTTTTTCATCGGCATGATGAGTTTGAGTTCCGTATCCAGGGCTGACGACTTCACTCCGATGAATCAAGACACCATTACCAGAACCAATAACGGCACTACCCCCGTGAGAGACAATACGGTTCCGCAGGCCGTCACTACCCCCGTCAATCCAGTTCAAACCAACCTCGGCTGCTGGGTTTTCCAGGTAAACGCCGAAACGGGTTTTCCCACGGGCAATCTCAACAATGTCGCCAACGAAGGCTGGGGCAGCGAAGGCTCCATCGGATACCGTTTTCCGCAAAATATAACGATATTGGCGGAGAGCGGTTACGCCGGTTACGCAGCCAAAAGCGGCGTTTTGAACACCACCTGGGATTTGATTCCCATCGTCTTAAAAGGCCAATACAATTTCGGGAACGCCGGTATTCAGCCTTATGTTTTTCTGGGCGCGGGGTTTGCCCTCAATTCACAGTCCTCTTCCTTCGCCGGCTCCACTTATGCCAGGGGAGAAACTGATTTTTTGGAGGAAGCCGGTCTGGGCATTTCTTTTGCCGTTGCCCCCCAAATCTATCTTTATGTTCAAACCAAGATCGAAATCGATAATACCTCCAGCAATTACGCCGCGGACCAACCCACCGTCATCATCCCCCTCGACATCGGGTTAAACATACTGGCCTATTAACCAAACCGCTCAAAGGATAACCGCATGAAAACGATCTACATTCTGATGATTCTGTTCACCCTGGGACTGGTTTCGCGCGCCCAGGCCCAACTCGTTCCGGTTTCCTACGAAAAATGGTTTATGCAGATCAATGGGGACCTGGGTTCACCCACGGGCAATCTGGCCAACGCCGTCAATCAAGGCTGGGGCGGTGAAGCGGCCATCGGTTATTACTTTCCCCATAATCTCGAAATTTCTTTAGAAGCGGGTTTCGACACTTACTCGGAAAAGAACAGCGCTTTGAACGAAAACTGGAATCTGTTGCCTTTGGTCTTCAAGGCCCAATACCATTTTTTTGACGCTTCCCCGCTCCAACCCTATGTCCTGTTGGCCGCCGGTCTGGCCTTCAACTCCCGATACGCCAATTTCGGCTCTTTCACCGGCAGCAACAATGAGACCGACTTATTGGAGGAAGCGGGTTTCGGATTGAATTTTATTCTCGGGAGCCAATCCAGCTTTTACGCCCAGATCAAAATGGAATGGGATAACACCTCTAGTAATTACGCCGACGACCAGCCAACCGTTCTGATTCCGATCAATTTCGGCGTCAAGTTCTTGCTGAATTAACAGACAGTGGTTTTTACCGAACAAGAAATTAAATAAAAGAAGTTCGAAGAAAGAGGATCCCATGAACCCGAAGCGCAAAAAGATGACTCAAGGGGGTGAAGCCAATATGTATTTCATCGTGCTGGGGGTTTTATTGACCCTTGCCGTCGTGTTCACTGTTAAGTATTTTCACGACCGGGACAATGGCGCGGTGATACAACTGCCTAAAGTGGATATGCATTAAACGGATAGTTGTTTTTTAAAATTTCAACGCCTCAAGGAGAATAACATGCTGTCAGGATTAATCGGTTTAATCGTGTTTTGCGCGGATATCTACGCCATTTTGACCATAGTCAAGAGTAGGGTAACCCCCGGCGCCAAGATTTTGTGGTGCCTACTGGTCGTCCTCTTGCCGGTCGTGGGATTAATTATTTGGTATGCGGCGGGCCCCAGGGATTGAACGCATAGCATAAGTTCTGATCAGGGTATCAATTGCTTGATGCTCCGAAGTTAAAACAAGAAAGGAAACCGTGGACAACCCTATTTGGCCTTGGATTTTCGCCGTGGTGGCTTCCGCGACCGCCATTATTTTTTTATGGGATACGGTTCTGCCTTTGGCGAAAGACCTATTGAAGCCGCGCGATGTGAACACCGCGAAGTTTTTCTTGTGCCTTCTTTCTTTAACGCTTTTGGTGATCGCGGTCTATTACAGCAGCGATATCGTTCAATCCGTATTTATATCTGACAGTCCGATTTAAAGAGAATCCATTTTTGACAGAACATAAAAAAAGCCCGACGACCTTGGTCGCCGGGCTTTTTGCGGTGCCAAAGTGAACAACTTCACCCTGCTGGCCATGCCGAAGAAGCTCAATAACTAGTTCGAACTCAATTTCAGTTTATCTCCCGCCGCTCCAGCGCGCTTTTGGTTCCCCGCATTGATAAACCCCTAACTCATTTTGATAGCCCTCCTTTCCCAAGAGCCTTTTTACGGCTATAAATCGCTTTCGTTTTGGTACAACCCTTGCTTTACCTAATAGAGAGATAATTAAAAATAAATGCCGTGATTGCCCATTGGAGGCTCTTTTGAAACACACCCTATCCCTGCTCGTGATAACCCTGCTACTCGGCGCCGGCGCGTTATGGTTTACCTCCTGCGCCAGCAATGAAGTCAAAGGTCCCGAGACTCCCGTTACGGCTCTCAAATCCGAACCCGCTTCGGCTACGGATAGCAACGAGCTGGCACCCGCCCTTTTGACCGCTCACCTCGAAGCCCATCAATATGCCGCAAAACCCTTAACCGCTTCTCACTCGGTCATCACTCCGGTTTCCATGGCGGTTCAACCCATTCCGGCAGTGGCCGCGGTCATCGCGGTTCCGGTGGTTGCCGATTCGATCTGGGATAACCGCTGGTTACCCTGGCTCCTGCTCTTGATCGCCTTGTTGGTGTTATTGAAAGCGATGAAGAATCTTCGGGACCCTTACCGGAAAAAAGCTGAAATTGCCCCGGCGGCCGCTTTAGCCAGAAAGAAACGATGGAATCCCGTCATGGCTTTTTCAAAAAGCAACGAAAAGGAAATTGCCGTCACGGCCTTCTTCAAAGACAAAGAACATAAAATGCATTTTTCGCCCGCTACCACGGTCAAAAAGGTAACGGCCTGGGCCGCTTATCAATGTGAAATTTTTGATCAGAGTACCACCGAAGTGTACCTGGCCATCCGGGGTTATTCCGCCCCTTTAACCGGCACTGCCCATATCGGGCGTTTCGCGGAACACAATAAACATCATCTCAAGTTGGATGTGCTGACTTTCAGGAAAAACCTCGCCCTGGCTCCCGAAGCGGCTTTAGCCCAAAACCCCGAATTGGCCGCGGATGAGATTTGGGTCGAAGGCGCCGGGATGACCGAAGCCGTTAAAGTTTCGGTTAAGCCCGATACCCCCTTGAAGGAAGTTATCGGTTCCGTGGCCCGAATCGGAAAATTTCCACCGCAAAACGCCTTTATCTTTTTAGAAAATGAATCCAAACCCTTGAACCCGGACCTTCCTTTGGACGCGGCGCACCCCCGCCATATCGTCCATCATGTCCATACTCAAATGGAAATCGCAGTAACCGCCTTCTTTAACGGCCAGGAGCACAAAATGCATTTCTCGCCGGCCACCACCATCAAAAAAGTGGCGGCCTGGGCCTCTTACCAATACGGGATTTTTGATCAGGACGCCACCGAGGTATACCTGGCCATCCACGGCTATTCCGCCCCTTTAACCGGCGCCGCCCATATCGGGCGTTTCGTGGAGCACGATAAAAACAATCTGGATCTGGACGTGATGACCTTCACGAAGGTGAACGTCTAAGCCTAAAATAAAATCTGAAAGGATTAAAAAATGAAATCAGGCCACGTATCGCAAAAAGGTGAAACTAGAATTAACGCTCTCGTTATAGGGGTTGTTATTCTTTTGATTATTTTCGGGATCAAGCATTATGATGATCACCGCGACGATATCGTCATTCATCCGCCGCACATTGACGTGCATTAACTCCAACGGGGTTTTTAAAAAAGCTACAGTCTATCCACCCTGGACATTTCCAAATCGGTCACCGGCGGATCAGGTGTAGCCCGAACCTCTGCGCATCACCTGGTGTACCTGTAACAAAACTCTGCTTTCAAACAACGCTTCCCAGTCTTCCATATATTCTTCAACCTTATCTGCGGAATGAAAATAAAGGATCTTCCGGTCTTTGAAATCCCTGAACTCCCGGGTCTGCTCGATGGACGTTAAGAGTTTCTCGGCCAATTCATCTTCCGAATAGTTTTGGTCTTCACGGTAAGCGCTATCCTCGCCGGCGTCGATCAGGGTTTCCTCGTAAAACCAGAACCGGAAATCCAGATCACGGTCGCCCAATAGTTTTCGAACCCGTTTGACTTGAATCATAATTCGAACCGGGTCGTCATCCCCGCCGTTTTCCGTCGTATCGTAGCCTGGATTTTCTTCCCGTCGCGGCGCGGGGGCCGCGGATTCGCCGGGGGAATCGTTTGGAACCGAAGCTGTCATTTGGCTCAAAAGCTCTTCGTCGCCGTGATTCGAAAAAAGGCTTTCAATTTCACTCTGGTCGCGGGCGCTCAAATTGAGTTCGCCGGCCAGCAGAGGCATCTTGAGATCCAGCCCGGGCAGTTCAAAAGCGTTGGCCGCCATGAATTGAAACCATTGTTGATCCGTCACCGTTCCCGCGATGGAGCTGCTTTGAGCCGCCGCCCATCTGGTCAAAGACAGAAAATAAAAAACGAAAAACAAAAATCCGAGCTTTTTCCTTTGCGTCATAAAAACACCTCAAAACCCTTCTCTCGCTTATCCTTTTAATCGCCCATGTTCTCCTGAATTTTTTTCTTAAACTCGACCGGATTCCCGATCCGGCGGCACGTCTCTTGAACGCCGCCGGTGCTGGCGATTAGAACGGAGCCGTAACCCAGAATCTTTTCCAGGATTCCCTGGTTGACTGAAATGTTGGAAATTTTATTCAACTGGGTTTCGAATGTCTTCACGCTGAAAACGCCCGTTTTGACCAGAACTTTCTTGTTGGTCAGGGCGAATTCAGAGGACTGTCGGTCCTGGTAATTCATCAATCCCAAAACCACCGCCAAATTAAAAAACAGGATGGAAAACACCAGCACCACTTTTCCCATAAAAAGCGGGGCTAATCCCAGGCAAACCCAGATCAGCAGTAACGTCAGACTCCAAAACAGCCAGAACCCGGCCCAAAAAAAGATAACCCAGCTCAGCTTAGTTTCATAAATCAGGGTTTCATCCTTGGCCAAATTCTCATCAATGTACCGTCCCATACCCGCTCCTTAAGTCATCATTTCCTATTGCCGCCGCGATGAGAGTTATCCACAGACCACTTCCCCCCGCCTTTGGTGGCGATAAAGAGAAACAAAAAGCAGTAAATCACCGCCAGCTCGCCGTGATTGGCGATCGGGAAAAAATCACCGTTAAACATATACCTGCAGTGGAATTGAAAATAAGCCACCGCCATTTCACCGCTGGCCACCAACGCGGCGAAGGGTGTGAAAAAACCCGACATAATTAGCACCCCGGCCACCAGCTCAATGATGCCGCCGAACCAAATTTCCGACCCCACGGCATGCATCATGGCCGTATCGGGCCACAGTCCCAAAATTTTCTGGGCTCCATGACAGGTGAATAAAAACCCAGCCACGATTCTCATCACGCTGTAGACTTCTTCCAAATACTTCGAAAATGGATTGTTAATTTTGCGCATATACATATGGGGCTCCTTTGTTCATTTATGAAATAGGACGCGCGTCCCAAGACGCGCGTCCTATGAAAAACGAAAGATTAGAATTACTATTTAACTGAAGCGCTGCTTTCCGCGCTGATATTGTCGGTGACAGAAACTTGATTCTCATCGCTTAAATTTTTCACCACCGCGTCCAGATGACGGCGGTCACTCTTCAATTCCACGACGCATTCCGCTTTATCCGCGATGCGTTTGTTCAACTTTTCCGTGTCCGCGTTCACGACGGTTTTATCGCTTTCAACATCGGCTTTTCTCTTCTCAATCTCATCCGCAGCGTAACGCTTTTGGGCGTCAGCCAGCTTGTTCGTATCATCGGACATTTTCTGGGTGTCGCGAACGACGTCTTTGCGGGTGTCCTTAATTTTTTCATCAAACTTCCGGACAATGACCTTGTCATTCTCAATTTTTTCCGCCAGATGCTTTTTCAGGCGTTCCCGGTCTTTCTCGACGGCGGCTTTATCGCTTTCAACATCAGTCTTCGCTTTAGCGACAGCCTGATCGTCTTTCGCGGTCTGGGCGTCTTCCAATTTAGTCTTGTCATCCGACAATTTACCGGTGTCGCGAACCACGTCTTTACGCGCCATATCAATATTCACATCATTATCGCGAAGAGCCGCTTTGTTAACTTCGATCTTGTCGGTTTCGTTCACATCCGCGCTGCTGCTAGCGTTAATATCGCTCTTACCGGCCATACCGGTGCTGGTATTGGCGCTGACATGGGTATCCGCGTTAACATCCGCTTTCAACAAAGGCTTTGTTTGAATAATGGCGTCATCCGCCATGACCAAACCCGCTCCTGACAAAATCAACAAACTCATCGCGATCTTTAATAGATTCTTCATTTTTCTTCTTTCTTTTCTTTTTTTAAAATTAAACGCCGACCTTTTTAGAGCAAGGAACATGCCGCTACCAGTCGGATAAAAATCTTCCGCGGGCCTCAAAAAAGAGGCGGTCTCCAAAACGGCCGATCAAATTGATCGGCTTTGAGCTCATTTTGATTCTTCACGGTCAAGCGGCTTCGTCAGAAAGCCATCTGTAAATTAACGCCCGTATCCAGCTGCGTAATATTTTGTCCGGCCGCCGAGGAAAACTGCTGGGTGTAGCCGCCCAGAACCTGAACTTTAAGATTCCAGACCGGGACCATCGTCCACCCCACCGAAAGGGGCAGGCTGAAAACCTGATCCACCCGATCCCCATTGGCGGGAACCTGATTGACGTTGTAATACCGGGTAAAAGCGGTGAGATCGAAAATTAAATTGAGCCGCGAAGTAAATCGATAGATGAAAGGAATCTCAATTTCCAGCGCGCTGGAACCGGTCCAGGAATAATTACCGGAACCGTCATTGACTTGGATCCATCTCTGGCTGAGACCGGGGTTGAAATCAATCTCCAATTGATCCGCCGGCAGGCTTTTAAACGCTCTTCCGCCTGTGCCAAAAATACGGTTGAAGTTATAGCCCGCCTCAACATCACTTACCCATGCGTATCCGGAAAAACCCGCCGGAACCGTAAAACTCGATTTTAAAGCCACAAAGGGAGAAGATTCGAATTGGATTCCCTTGTCGGTAAAATTGACCTGGAACTGCGCCGAAAGCGTGTTCAGGTTATACCCGGAATTGTCCGGATAAATGGCGGTGTCGGCTCCAATGATTACGGTTAAAAGTAAATCCTCGGCCAGAGGGGCCGAATGAAGCATTTCGACCTGGGGATCAAAGTCCCAGGCGGGTGCGGCGGACCCGCTGGCCAGGCCCGGATTGGTGTTATAAGTCAGGGGCGCCGTAATGGCAAAAATCAACTCAGAGGATGCGGGGCCTTGTATCCCCACACTTCCCCCGGACATCAGGCTCAAAAGCTGGCTGCTAAGCGAGGGCCCGATTCTCGAATCCACATTCAGATTTTGCTGGGGCTGGGTTAACGGGTTTGAACCGGAAATGGCGGTGGGAACCGGCACGACAGTGGGAAGCGGCACAGTGGTAGGCAGTGGGATGGGGGTTGGAATCGGGGGAAGAGCCGATGCCTTTTCAAGAGTCGCCTGAAAGACCAAAAAAGCCCCTAATACCATAACTAATATTTTTTTCTTATTCAAACAACCGCCTGTCTTCCGACTTAAAATTCCCTCTCAGAGCGTTTGAAACAGGACGGACTGGCAACACACCACTCGCGGACTCTTCGCAAAAGATTTATTATTTAATAAAAAAAGGAAGCGCTTTTCAGCGCTTCCCAAAATTAATCAGCGGGCCGCTTGTATTAATTCTTTGTGCGCGTCCACCCAATCCGTCAGCGGGTCATTGGTGGGACAGCCGCGATATTGCCATTTGTAATAAGCGGCCTCCTCAATGTGGTTATACGTCACAAAACTTTCTTCAGGAATTTCCCTGTCGCTTTCTTCTGACATGCTATTTCTCCATTTCTTTTCATAAACAACGGATAAAAATCATTTAGGGAACTCTGGTAACGGACGATAAATTCGTTTTCTGTTTATCGCTTTTTTCAACTGTCCGGAACCAATTCCCCTTGGGTTTCCAGGCCATATCACCGGTCATCAAATAGGTCACCAGAAACACGAGCAGCACAAACACTGCCATCAAAAAACGCCAGTCGTGAAAAGCGCGGTGCCAGTAAGAACCGCGTTCCTCAATCAGTGTCTTCTCCGCTTTTCCCGACTGCTTATGTTTGGTTTCAATCTCGATCATCGCTTTACCTCAACAGGATTCCTTATTTAAATAAGCTTTAACAGTCTCGAGTTTTCACAACCCCAAACCTTAGGGATGGGTAATGGTATTGGTCAACAACGTCACATCGCCGTTTTGCGCCAAAGCCCGGCCCGTCAACACCGCTCCGGTGTTTAAAGTAACCGAGGTATAGGCCATGATATTTCCGACCATGGAAACGGTCGTGTTGAGAGCGCAGTAACCCGCTACCGCCCAAAAAACGTTGGTGGCTTGGGCGCCGTTGGTCAAAGTGATGTGGCGGCCCGGACCAATAATCAGGTTGCTTTGAATCTGGAAAATAAAGACCGCGTTCGCGTTACCGTTGCCGTTCAGGGTCAGATCCGCCGAGGATATATTGAGATTCGCCGATTCTGAATAAAGGCCGGGATAAAGCGTTTGGCCTCCAATGTCGGCGCCGGGCGGTAAAGTCGCGCCGCCGGAAAGTCCCATGGCGGCGGTGTAAGCCGTAGCCAAATTCAATTTTGCGGTGTCCGCGGCGGTATCATTGACATCGATAGGCCCGCCGCAATTTTCCACGATCGCCGGCGAACCGGTGATAAAAGACTGCCCGTAGGGATAAAGCCCGTAACCGCCGCAAGTCGTGCTGGGACCACTGTTGCTGATACCCGTATAGGCCAGGATCACGTAATTCGCGCTCGTTCCCATGTTAACCGCGGTCTGCGGGGTGGTTTGGGGCGTGGTATAGGCTCCCGGAGTAGGAGTACCCCCCGGACTTGAAGGATTCGTGCTGCTGCCGCATCCCACCATCAACGCAGCCGGAAGCAATGCCGTTATCATTAAAGCGACCATTATTTTTTTCAACTTTATTTTTCCTTTTTAATTTGATTGCTGTTTTCGATTATCGATTGTTATCAAAAGAGTCTTCAGTCGAGATAACCCGGATTTTGTTGATGACCTGCTGTTTTCCCGCAAATTCCTTAACCACCGTGTCAATCCGCCGTTTTTCCTCGAAATCTTCTGCGGAGCCGGTGATCGTCACAATACCGTTCGCCACCTGGACATGAAGATGAGTGCCCATTTTCCCGATTTCGCGGGAAATAACACTTTCCAGTTCAACATCCTTCGGATCTGAATGCGTACCGTTGATCATGTCCAACTCCTTTAGTTGAAAAAAGCCTTGGCAGCCTTAAACGATTTGTCCAATTCTTTGAAAGCTTTGTCCGTGCCGGTCTTGAGTTCTTCCCAGCCCGATTCCACAGCCTTTTCAATTTCGGAGACTTTCGCCTCTAAACCGCTCCGCTTTTCCTTCAGCTCTTCGATGTGCTTTTTATACCGATCAACCTTTTTGCCGATCGCCCTGTCAGCCTGAGCTTGAAATTTATCGATTTCAGAACTCCAGGATTTGATGTTCTCGATTTGCCGCGCGACATAAGAATTTTTTGTCTCACTCATGATGTTGGTTTCCTTTAACAGGTTGTCGAAAAAATCAAAAAACGGATTTTTTCTTATTTACGAACGAACCACGAATAAAAAGAACCACATTTTCAGATGTTCGTTCTAACCCATGGATGTCGAAAAGAAAGTTGAAAATAGTTTTCAACTTCCCATTAAGTTTGCGCCAACCGTTTTCACAATTGGCTCCCTTTATTTTTTAGATGCGCCTTTTCTCAATGGTGGTCGTCGTGGTGGTCATCGTCGTGATGATCGTCATGGTGGTCATCGTGGTGATCGCCGCCCACACCTATAACCAAAGCCGCGTGAACTGGATGGTGATGGTAGTGATGATGGTGATGTACCGGCGCCACGATCACAACCCCGGCGCGAACGTCATCAGCCATTACTTTTCCCGCTCCCGCTAAAAACAAAACTCCCAGAAAAATATTTATAAACCTTTTCATAAGCTCTCCTTGTGTTAAGGGTGAATATCACCTGTCGCAAAACAACAGGCCCTGAGCTCCAACTGTCAAACAACAGTTGGCATCAAGCTATTCCGCGTTATAAGCGTTGCCCTGCGCATCGAACAAGTCGTAAGAGCCGTCGTTTAATTTCACGACGATTTCAAGCGGTCTTCCGTTGTTCACATCCGAGTACTGAATACTTTGAACCCCCGAAGCCAAATAGATCGGATCAAAGGTGGGTACGGCGGAAGCGTCGTACAAAAAGGCGTCCCCGTCGCTTTGAACCACTTTGACGTTTCGGGTTCCATCCGGACTGCTGTAGGTTGTCTCGTTAGGTTCTTCGGCTCCGCTGACCACAATCTGGTCATCCGCCGAATTGACCGGTACGTAGCTGTCGTCGTCATAGCAGTAGAGATCACCCACGTGATAGGGATCCTGCCACCACCAATAGTTGTTGTTATAGAAGCACCAGCGGTTGAAGCCTGTGTCATACCACCACCAACGGCCCGCGTAATTGCGTGTCCAGAAATACTGGCTGCCGCTGTAAAAACCGTACCAGTTGTAGCCAGAGTCGCCAATATAGTGAGCGTAGTTAAAGCCGTTGCCCGAATGCCAATAAGTCTTGCCCCGCTGAGTTTCGTTGGCATTTTCACGGCCGATTTGGACCGCGAAAGCAGGACGGTTGACCAACCCCATCTGCGCGCGCACACCCGCGTTGTTAAATTGACGCGCCGAAACCAACGAACCTTTAATGGCTTCGCCTTTAGGTCCCGTTTGAGGATAGTTGATCATTGAATGAGCCCGGTCCGTCGAAACCATTTCGGAACGGTCTGTAATATGACTGGGTTCGGACTTCACGCCGATTTTGGACAGCTTTTGACGTACATAACCCTGCGCGTAAGCGTGATGATGAACCACGTTGGCGTTTCTCACACCCGCGACACGGGCGGTGTTGAGTTGGCGGGTAGCCTGAACCCGTTGAGCCGGTACGAACCTTTGACGGGTCGTCGTATGGTTCCACTGGATCTGGCCGTAAGATGGCTGACCGGACCGAAAACTGCCGTTGCTGCCTCTGGAGTGATTCATGTGAATCATCATGGGCTGCCGCGAACCCATGCTCATAGACCGGCCACCACCGCCGCCCCTCATCCCCCCGCCTGCGGCACCCCGGTCCGAGGCGTATAAAGCAACCGCCGTCAGAAAAGCCAAAACTCCAAATAAGATGGTGACGCGTTTCATGTTATTCCTTTTCATTATTGTCATACTCCCCAAAACCTTCTGAACCACCAATGGCACAAAGAGCGCCAAGAAAATCTTTAAGGCTCAAATCAAAATATTTTTTGACTTCCTTGGTCACCGGCCCTTCGCCGCGGCGAGAAGGGCTTAGTGGTTAAATATTTTTTAAATTTTCAATGGTGCAAAAGACAGAGGGCCAAAAACAAGCCAGCTAAAAGCTTGGCGATTTCGCCAAGCCCTGTTGTTTTTTTCTTTAAATCAATTAGATCGATTTTCATTATTTTGCCTTCGCCGTTTCAGTGACCGTGACCAGACAGGAGACGGATTTAAAGTAGGGTTTTTGTTTCAAATCGGTGTCGGCGATCTTTAATTCCAGCACCCGGATTTCCACGTCAAAGCCGTTGTAATGAACCACTCTCCAGGCGCCGCGATCAAGCGGAGTGCCGGGACCGGGCCTCAGGGCGCGAGCCGAGAAATTATCATCGGACCTGAAATCCGAAGCGGCGAGTTCCAGCAAAGTCGGCACGTCTCTGGATTCGTTGGTCGGAATGATTGTCTGGTTAGCTTCATCCTGCGAAAAACCAAACATATAACCCGCCATGCCGTCTTCGCCCGGTTCAGTATTGATTTGTAAATAGAGTCCGTCCCATACTTTGGAATAAAACCGGGTGATGTTTCCGGTCAACACCGCCGGCAGGCCCTCGACTTTGTCGCCCTTAAAGGACAGGTAAAAAGAAGCCGTTCTCAAATGATCCTTCGGCGAGTTTTCGCCCAAACGGGTGATAATACGCGCATCGTCATCCGCCGCCCGACCTAAACCGGTAATTCCCATAAACAAGGTGGCTGCCAATACCCAGCTCAATTTCTTCATTTTCATTTGCGACTCCCTTTATTTTTTAAAAAATCAGTTGATAGGACATCTGTTTTCATGGGATGAGTTATCAGGTAGCATTCTTAGAGCAAGAAGTAGGCCGTTAAAAAACCGGGGAATCTGATGGACGAAGAGTGTTTCAACTATCAAAGCGATAGGAACCGACCGCATTTTGATAGATCAGTTTGATGTGATTCAGGGAAAAACTGTGCGAAAGGACCTTCCCTATTTGGTCTTATAGTCCCTTCGATAGATGCTCCAAAAGGTCAGGAAAGCCGTGACCACCATGGGGCCCAAAAACAACCCCATAAAACCGTATAACTTGATCCCTCCCAGAGTGCTGAACAACATCACCAGAAAAGGCATCCGGGCTTTGGACCCGATCAGGTTAGGTTTTAAAACATTGTCCCCCAGCACCGAAACCAGAATGCCCCACACCAGAAGGAAAATCCCCCATCCGATGTCGTGGTTCATCACCCAAAAGGCCGCCGGAATCGTGATTAAAACCGAAGCACCAAACAGAGAAAGAACCGCGGCGGCCAAACCGAAAAAAATCGGCACCGGAACTCCAGCGACGAAAAAGCCCAGCATATCCGCCAGCCCTTCGGTTAAAGCGGTCACGAAAACGCCCGCTACCACCGCCCGAAAGGTTCCATAAACACTTTGAAACAGGGCTTCTTTGTTGGGGGAACTAATGGGTGTGGCTGAAAGGATCGTTTCGGCCGCTTTTTTCCCATCCCGAAAAACGAAAAAAAGCGCGGACATCAGCACAATACTATTAAAGAGCATGATCAGCATATGTGCGGCCAGTTGAGTACCGCCCGAACTCATTCGAGCGCCGATTTCCGTCGCCTTATCCAAAACCAAGGGTTTCAGCTCGATATGAAAACCCTCAAAAAAACGAACCACCGGGGCTAACAGACCCTGAATTGCGGATGGTGTCTGGTACTTTTCGATAATATTCGCTAAAGCGGGACGAAGATCTTCGGCTTCGTTGACTGCCATCCACCCGATCCAAATCATAGGAAGCACGGTTAAGAGAATAATCCCGATGGTCATGAGAAGCGCTGCTGTATTCGGCCTTCGAATCTGCGTAAGAATTCTTTGATGCAGCGGTCCGAACACCAATCCCAGCATCGCGGCTCCCAGCAGACCCGGCAAAAAGGGTTTAACCAAAAGAAAAGTTTGAAAGGCGATAAAACCAAAACAGATAAAAAAGAAAACTGCGATCCATACACCCCGGTCCGACATCAGGGGGATTTTCAAATTTTCCTTCTCTTCAATTGGGAGGCGAACCGGTTTTTCTTTAATCCGCTTCATTTCTTCTTCCTTTTTGCCGCCGCGAACGCGATAGCGATAATTTGTTTACGTCCCCGCTTTTTATCTGATGGTTTGGAATCGTTGGCGTGGTACAACTCACTGATATTGGCCTGCACGGCTTTTTTTCCACCTTTATGTAGCGGCATTTTCTCGACTCCCTGTTTTAAAATCCTTCAACTTTTTTCCAAAAAAATCATTTTCTAATGTGGTTTTTTAAAGCGCGACTTTAAAAAGACTACCAGTTCCTCCATTTCCGCGGGAGTGAGGTTCGATGCGTAGGCGGGCATATTGGGCGCGCCGTTGGAAATACGCAGGATCATTTGGTCCGCCGAAAGTTTGTCGCCGATCGCGGATAAGTCCGGACCCCGGCGGCCCCCATCGCCCTGAATCAAATGGCAGTTCAGACAGCCTTTCACCTCAAAAAGATGGGCTCCCGCCAAAACAGGACCGCTGGTTGCCCCAATAACTTCATCGGATAAAGGTTTTGGATCGAAATTGGGCGACCAGTCGGATTTCACGCCGGCCCACCAAAAAGCCCCGATCATGACGACGACCATGATGACCACCGCGACCGCCCAAGGGCGGCGGCTGGGACTACGTTCCCCCTCGTTGGAAATAAAAGGAAGCACAACCAAAAGCCCCCCCGCCAGAAAAGGGGCAAAAACCATAAAAAAACTTTCTATACCGTGCGGCAAAAGGGCCAGCACCGCGAAATACCACATTAAGTACCAGTCGGGCCGGGGGTTGGCATCGATCAGGCTGGGGTCGGGTGGATGACCCAATTGGGGAGGCCCAAAAACGAGGGCCAGGAAAATAATACCAAGTACCATGACCGCCGCGAAAACCATGTCCCGCCAAATGGCGTCGGGCCAAAAAGGAACACTGTCTTTCTTCAGGGAATCCTCATATTCCCTCCGGTAAGTTTTCGGGTTTACTTTTTTCCCCGGCTGAGGGGGTTCCGAAATGCCGTGGCGCAGGACCAGCATTAAATGAAGTCCCACGAAAGCGAATACAAAAGCCGGAATCAGAAAGACATGAACAACGAAAATCCGGCTGAGAGTGGAACCGCCCACTGTTGCGCCGCCAAGAATGAGGGTGGATAGAAAGCCGCCGATTAAAGGCGCGCGGCCCGCCTGCTTCGCGGCGACCACCGCCGTCCAAACCGCGTTCTGATCCCAACGTAAAATTTGTCCCGTGAAACCCATGAGAAGCGTAAAACCTAAAAGAAGGATGCCGGTCAACCAGTTCATTTCCCGTGGAAACTTATAAGATCCTTGCAGAAATACTTGAGCCATATGAATCCCTACCATTAACACCATCGCGGAAGCGCCATAGTAATGAAGGGCGCGGGCAAAACCGCCAAACGCCGTGTCATGGGTGATGGATTGAAGGGTGACGTAGGCTTCGTCCGCCGAAGGAATATAGTAAAGAGCCAACGCGATTCCGCTGGCTACCTGGATGAGAAAAGCGCACAAGGTCGCGCTGCCGAACACATACCACCACCGGGCACCAGACGGAACAGGATGGTTTGCCATTTTTCCAATCACGCTAAAAAGGCCCGTGCGGTCTTCCAGCCATTGATAAACTTTTTTAAAAATGAGTTTGAACAAGTTTTCCCCTAGAGAGTTACTAAAATTTCAACTTGGTCTTTCACAATCCGCGTTGAATAGCGTGGTAAAGGCAGCGGCGGCGGTCCCGCGGCCACCTCGCCGTCTTTATAGTAGACACCCCCGTGACAGGGACACATGAACAACTGCGCTTCAGGCCGCCAGCGTACCGGACATCCCAGATGGGTGCAGCTGGTGGAAAAAGCCATAAAACTGTCCATGCTTTCCCGCCTCAGCCAGGCGGCGGTTTTAGCCGTAACCCCCGCCCAGGGCAGGGGCGAAGCCTGAAGAAATGTCACCGCGACGGTCTCGCCGATCTTAAAGGAATTCACCGGACCCACGGATCGCCAAACCGGGGGCAGGGATTTAAAAAGCGGTTTGAAAACAAAACCAACCATAGGCAGACCGATCGCCGCTGTCATCAACCCCCCGAGGATTAAAATCAGCTTTTCAAAAAAGTTCCGCCGGGAAATCATTTTCGTTTCGTCGGGAAGAATATTCTTTTCATTCATGACGCATCTCCTGCAGCCAGCCTGCGATGGAGAAAACCAAAAGGATAAAGCCCACCACCGCCACCACGAACGAAGTGACTAAACCCCAAAGAAGAAGAACTGTTCCCAGGGCCAGTCCCGCCGGCCAAAAAGTCGGTTCTGGCATTTTTTCTGGTGGAATCAAGGTCCAGCCGCGGCGCAAAGGCGTCGATTCTCCATGGTTCTTTTCAGTCATTCTTTTTCTCCGTTTTTGGGGGGTGGCGGTAAAAACGGGTCAAAAGTAGCAAAATAGCGCCTAAATAAACCAGGCAGGCGGGCACCCACATCAAAAGACCGCCTATTTGCTGGTCAATCGCCGGCGTTAATCCCCAATCGTCACGGATCATCGCGAGAATTCCCGGTGTGACTGCGGGGTTCATGAAAACGGGACAAACACCGACGGGCGCGAAGGTGATCCAGATTCCCAATAGCGAACAACCGATACAAGCGCTGAAAAGGTAAAGAATCCCGGTCAGGGGTGGAAGCCTTTCCTCAATCCGGGGACCCACGATAGGCCTCCAGAAAAGAACGCCCAGGACCAAAAGTGAAAATGTCTGGAGCAAGTGTACGGGCTTATAAGAGGCGGCTGCGTCGCACAAAGCCGGTATATGCCAGAACCACATGGCGCCCACTCCCGAAAACCATGCGATTAAAGGATGATTTCCCCAGGGTATGAACCTTCGGGAAACCCGGTCATGGATTTTATGAACAGTCAGACCCAGTAAAAAAAGAGGCGGCACAATCAACACCAGTAAAAGGTGTTGAAGCATATGGGCGCTGAAAAGAATTCCGCTGGCGAGAAAGTTGATAGGCGATGCCAGGGCTAAAAAAAATAAAACCATTCCGATTGCAAAAGAAGCGGCTCTTCCCGACAGGCTCCATCGGCATAACCGGTCATAAATATAAAAGCCACCGACACAAATGGCGATCAGCAAAGGATTCCAATCCCAGGCGGATAAAAGAAATTCACGGGTGGTCATGTGCGCACCCCCACCAGGTAAACCGTGGCAAAAACCGCGATCCAGACCATATCCACGAAATGCCAGTAGAGGCCCATTGTTTTGACCGTTCCGGTTTTGCCTGTTTTAAAATCACCAGCCAGGGCCATAGCCAGGACAATCGAAAGACCGACGAGCCCGATCAACACATGGAGTCCGTGCAGGCCGGTCACCATAAAAAAGGAAGCGCTGAAAAGATTGGTGCCGACGCTTAAGCCCCTCTGAAAAAGTTCCCAATACTCCATCCCCTGCCCTGTTATAAAAACTCCGCCGAGAACCAGCGTCGCGGCCAGCCAAACCAGAAAACCGTTATGGTTCCCGGACTCCAGTTTTTTCTCCGCCCGCCAGTAGGTGAAACTGCTGGCCAAAAGACAAAAAGTGAAGAGGCCGGTCTTCATCGGATGAAGCCATTGGCTTCCCATGTTGGGATGTTGGGAAAAGTTATAAAAAACATAAGCGATCAAAAGCATGACGAAAAAAAACGCCTCAGAGGCGATAAAGCACATCATCCCGACTTTATTTTTATCGTACTTTTTACTTTCCGGTTCCTCCTGGATCGTCCCGGACTCGTCCGGATTTTCAGGATGAATCATATCCCACAAAGGCCGTCGTCCGTGAATAGGCGGCAGTTGATCGAAGTTGTGTTCCGCTGGAGGCGAGGCGGCGGCCCATTCGAGAGTCCAGGCGTCCCAGGGATTATCCCCCGCCAGCGCCCCGCGGCGCAGACTGACAACCATATTCCAGACCAATACCAGAACTGAAAGTCCCAGAATGAAAGCCCCGATGGTCGAGATCATGTTCAAAAATCCCCAGCCGGGAAAATCCGGATAGGTATAAACCCGCCGTGTCATGCCCATCAGTCCCAGGAAATGCTGGACGAAGAAGGCCATGTTAAAACCGATAATCGTCAGCCAGAAATGCAGTTTCCCCACGGACTCGGACAAGAGCCGCCCCGTCATTTTGGGAAACCAGTAATAAATGCCCGCAAATACGCCGAAAAGCGATCCGCCAAAAAGCACGTAATGAAAATGGGCGACCAGGTAATAGGTATCCGTCACCTGCCAGTCCACCGGCACTACCGCAAAAGTGATCCCGCTCAATCCTCCCAGCGTGAACTGCAAAAGAAAAGCCACCGCGAAAAGCATAGCGGTCGTCAGACGGATGGACCCGCCCCAAAGGGTGGCGCTCCAATTGAAAACCTTCACACCCGTGGGAACGGCGATCATCATGCTGGAAGCCGCGAAGAAAATATCCATCGGCTGGCCCAGTCCTACCGCGAACATATGGTGGGCCCAGACTCCAAAGCTAAGAAGAGCGATCGCCACGGTAGAGCCTGCCACAAATTCGTAGCCGAAGATGGGCTTGCGGGAAAAAACCGGAATGACTTCGGAAATAATCCCGAAAGCGGGCAAAACCATGATGTAAACTTCCGGGTGTCCGAAAGTCCAAAAGAAATGCTGCCAGAGAATGGCCGAGCCTCCGTGAGATGGCAGAAAAAAGTGGGCGTTCAGCTGGCGGTCGATGAACAGCATGATAATGGCGGCGTTCAAAGCGGGCATGGCCATGATCAGCAGAAAAGAATTCACGAACACCATCCAGGTGAACAATGGCAGACGGCGGATAGACATGCCTGGCGCGCGAAGGGCCAGCACCGTGGCGATCAGGTTAATGGAAGTGGAGATGGAGCCGATACCCAAAGCAAACAAAGCCAGTATCCAGTAATCCACGCCGGGACTGGAAGCGAAAGGTGTCTCGCTTAAAGGCGCGTAGCTGAACCAGCCCACCGAAGGCGCTCCCCCCGCCAAGAGGCTGAAATGCAAAAGCAAACCGCCGAAGGGAAAAAACCAGTAACCCATCGCATTCAGCCGGGGAAAGGCCATATCCTTCGCGCCGATCATCAATGGCACAAAATAGTTGGCGAAGCCGATAAGCGTTGGCATCACTACTAAAAAGATCATCGTGGTTCCGTGCATGGTGAAAAGCTGGTCATAAGCGTCCGGGGATAAAAGGTGGTTGTTGGGTTTGGCCAGTTGCAGGCGCATCACCAGCGCCTCCAGCCCTCCCATGCCGAAAAAGAAAAAAGCGGTTAACAGGTAAAGAATGCCGATTCGTTTATGGTCCACCGTGGCGACCCAGCTAAAAAAACCCTGCCCCGCTTTTGGCGAGTGAAAGATTTCAACCGAGGGCGGATTGGCAGCGATTTCGCTCATTGAAGTGACTCCAGGTAGTCCGTTAAATGACCGACCTGGGCGTCGGTTAGTTTTAAATTTGGCATCAGAATGGCGGGTTTAATATCCTGTGGGTTTTTAAGCCACAGCGATAAATTTTCCGGCGTATTGGCCAAAATGACCGCGCCCAAGGTTTGCCGGCTGGCGAAATGGGTCAAGTCTGGGGCCGCCTGCCCCTTAGCATCCGTGCCATTCACCGTATGGCAGTTCACGCAGGTCATTTGCTGGAATAGCTTTTCGCCTTTTCGGGAAGACGCCGATAGTAACCGGGCCGCAGATTTCTCCTGCTGTTTCTGCCAGGCCTCAAATTCGGAGGCTGGCTGGGCAATTACCAAAAAGTGCATTTGGGCGTGCTGGGCGCCGCAGAATTCAGAGCAGGTTCCCAGATAGCTTCCCGGTTTGTCCGCCTCCAGCCAAAGATGGTTTGGGTGGCCAGGCACCACATCCATTTTGGGCCCCAGCCGGGGCACCCAGAAATCGTGAATGACGTCCGCCGATTCCAGCGCGACCAGCCAGGTGACCCCCACCGGAATGTGGATTTCGTTGGCGGTGACAACCCCGGTTGGCAAATAACGCGCTTCCCACCACCATTGGTGGCTGATCACCAGAAGGTTGGGTTTCCGGTCGGCCGGGGGATCGGTCTGTTTCATTCCCCTCGCGGTGAGTGTGAGAAGCCAGATCAAAACCAGAAAAGGAATGACGGTCCAGGTCGTCTCCAGTTTCCAATTGCCATGGCCGGGCTTGGGGTCCGGACTGCCCGGCTTGTGGCGGAAACGGATCAGACTGAAACCGACTATCGCGGTCACGATGAAAAGGATAATCGCGCAGACAATCAACACGATGATAAACAGGTCTGAAATAGCGCCCGCCTGGGGAGACTCTGAATGAAAAACGGAGTTTAAGAAACGATTCATGTAGTCACACACCGCGACCTGATTGGATCGAAAAGGTTTGAAGCCGTTTTCTTAATCCGCAGGACGATTCCTTAATCCGTTATTTTTTTCGATTCGGCATCTTACGCCTCATCCCCTTTCGAAATCCAATCTCAGAAGATTTTATTTCCCATTTTTTAAAAAATCGAAAAGGTATCTTTAAACCTATAACAATAACGTTTCGCGAATATCAACATGAGAACCAAAGCTATCGTTTTGATAGTCCGCCTGAAGTTTTGAAACGATTGACTCATCTTTAGGAGATAAAAGACGGCCTGTTTATTGCTTTGTATATAAGGCAGTAGAGGCTCAAGTCTTTGAGCCCAATCGAAATAAAGGAAGACAATATGAAAAATCAAAAAATAATCACAACCGATTCAACCCCCGCCGAAAACGAGACGCCAAAGCTGATTCGGGAAGATGTGGACGATTCAAAACAATCCATTGAAGAAGCCGCCTATTACATCGGGATGAACCGCGAACGTTATTCCCATCCGGGTGATCATTTAAACGATTGGTTTGAGGCGGAAAAAGCCATACAGGAAAATATGGATTAAGGAAATCGACATGACTGACAAAAAAAATAACGGAGCCGATTTCATTCCCGACGAAGACGAGACCGTAAAACAAATCAGGGAAAACAGGGATCGAAAACAATCCATTTCCGATGACGAGTCTATTGAATGGTTTGAGGCGGGCAAAACCGTGTGGAAAATACTGGAGTAATTTTCTTTTAAACCAGCCGATGGTTGCCCGGCCTTTTTTCATATATAGCTTCTCAACGGAGACATTTAAAAGATGGATTTAAGCTCATTCGTTTTTATCAGCGCCTTGTCCTTAATCAACGCGGACGGAAACATTACCAGCATCACCTTGCAAAATACGACCGGTGTTTATGAATCAAATCCCATAGCCGCTCCATTGGCCACCGGGAACACCCATTACATCAATAACGCGACCGCCATCGGCGCCTGCATATTCGCCCACGATGAGCTCAAGGATTTGGACCGGCGGATCGGATTGGAAAACCAATTCGGCACTAAAGACGTTTTCACCATCGGCATCACGGTGTTTGAGTATTTTACAATTTCAACCTGGGTGCCCTATCAAAAAGCGGACATCGGATGGGAACTCGGATTGAGTGAAGCTGAGTTTTTAATCACCTCAACCGTATTTAACATTAAATTTTAACGAATCGGCGGCTTGCCGCATCTTCCCATGAGCCGTAAAATTCCTCGGAGACGCTTTTGTTCAGAAAATATTTAAAAATAATAAACCTCTCCCGGAATGCGGTCATTATATCGATCAAAAGCTTTTTCAATATCGGCGGGTCGCAGCGGGCCGCGGCTTTCGCCCATTACGCCTTATTTTCCATATTTCCTCTGCTCGCCCTGACCGTGGCGGTCGCTTCCTTTTTTGTGGATCAGGATCAGGCGGCCGATGCGGTAACCGGGTTTATCAGGAGCTACGCTCCCCTGAACGAAAAAATGAACTCCCATATTTTCGATACGCTGGTGGGCATGGCCGAGGTGCGGGGCCAGGTCATGGTTATCGCTCCGCTGCTTTTTGGCGCAGCTTCTTTCCGTTTTTTAAACGTGCTGATCCGCGCGGTCAACCGGGCCTGGGGAACCTGGGAAAAAAATTGGTGGATCGCGCCGAAAAAAAAACTGATTTTACTGGGCATACTGACATTGGTCATTCTGGTGGGCGTGGGCTTTCCCATCATGGGCCGCGTGGCGAAAACCTGGTTATCTACATCAAACGATTTCATCTTATGGATATATGACGCTGCGGTCTATTTCGGCCCTCTGCTGATTCTGTTCGCCGGATTGACCTTTTTTTACAAGCTCACACCCTGCCGCGCGACGCGCTTTGCCGAAGTATGGCTGGCCGCGCTGGCCGTGACCGGTTTGCTCTTCACGCTTGAGAGTCTTTTCGTGGTCTACCTCAAAAACTTCTCCCGGTTCAATGTCGTTTATGGCGCGTTTGGCGGAATCATGGCGGTTCTTACGTTGATTTATCTCGCCGGATGCACCCTGATTTGGGGCGCCTGCCTGTCCGCGGCTCAAATGGGCGTGACAGCGCATGGACGAAAGAACATCCGTTAAAAGCCGACAAGGGCCGCCCTATTTTTTTACTTGTGTCCCCCGACTGAGACGGAATAATTTTTGCCTTCCCACCGACGATCCGCTTTCCAGAAGAAAGTGAATTCAACGGTTGAACCGACAGAACAGTCCTTCGTGGAAAGATCGGCGAACCACAGATTCAGCGCGCTGACAGACACGGCTTCCGTTTTATGGGTGCTGGCCCAGTGATCAGCGGACCAAACAATCGTCGCGTCCGCTCCCATAACCAGACGCAAAATCTGTCCAAACCTCATGCGGCGGATCGCGTGGTGAAAACCCCATATCTCGTGTTTGCCTTTAACCGGCTTCACCACATATCGCTGAAAAGCCGGTTCCACCCGGTCAAAACACACTCCGTCATTAACACTGCGCACGAGGGAAATATACTCGGCGTGCGACCAGCACAGCGGCATGGCCGCGCCCGTCGGCTTGCCGCGAAACATTTCTTTTTCCGGCAAGTCGTCCGCGTCCCACAACTGCTCGCTGATCATACCGCCGTCGTTGGCAAACTTTTCGATGGTCGTAATCAAGGCTTGTGGCTTCTTTCCCGCCGCCACTTCGTAATGGCCCCGCTCACCCGTCAAAATCGGCCAGGCGCGCCCGACGCCCGTCCCATCATAAGGTCCGCCGTCTTCTTTCTGCCCATAACCATCGTGATTGTAGCGGCGCCAGCCCGGGCCCTGGGGCAGATCCACTTTAAGAATCTTGTCCATTACTTTGATCGAGTCCAGAATCAGGGGGTCATCCGCCGCGCGGATGCCCAAACGGACGAGGTAAAGAAAATCCCCGCCGACGATGTTTCTCGCCGGATGGACCCCTCCGTCGTTGCTGATTTGAATCATCGTCTGGTTCGGATCGGCGTGCGGGTCGGGAGCAAGCGGATTCGTGGGATTGATCCGAATGTAGTGGCGGGGTACTCCCGCCATCAGTTCACCGGTGGTGGTAACAGTCCATTCCTCTAGGTGCGCGGCCATCCAGTCCGCGTAGGCCAGAATAAAATCCGCCGTGACTTTGTCTGATTTTTTATTAGCGAATTCCGCGGCACAAACCAGCCCTGCGATCACCATGGCCAGCGTCGAGGGTGAGTAACCCGCCGTTTCTTCCCAGCGTTCCTGTGCGGTAACAGGCCCCTGCTGAATCAAATAAGCCGCCGCGCGCAAAATCATCACGCAGGGATCGAACAGCTCAAGGTCTACTCCTTCCCGTTCCAAACGCCAGGCCAAAAGAATTGGCGCCGCGATTTCATCCAGCTGCACACCGGACCAATAAGCCACACCCGTAATCCAGCTGTTTTGGGGAAACCGTCCGTCCGGATACTGGACCGCGGCCAGCCAGATCAAAGCCCGAAGCGGCGTGCCGGTCTGTCCCGAAGCCAGCAAAGCGGTAGCGCTTTGGACCAAATCACGGGTCCAGACCAGGTGATACCCCCCCAGATCATTGTCGCTTTTAATCTGGCCCCAGGGCGTGCTCATGGAGGCGACCAGCGCTCCCTGGAACAACTTATCCTCATGAACCTGAAGTATGCACCGGCTCAGCCGGTACAGGTGGCCTCCGTCGGTTGTGGGTTTGTTGAAATCATATTTCGGATCAACCACCCGGTTGCGCCAATGGCTGACATAAGTTTCACGCTGCTTATCGAACGGTTCGGAAAGGGACTGTAGTAAACTCGCCCCCGCGTTTTGGGAGCTTCCGCCAAAGGCGATTCCAATGGTGAACTCCTCTTTGCCCTGAAGATCAATTTCGCCAGTCAAGGCGATGTTGCCGTTAGTCGCCGAACCGAATTCCCAATCCATTTTGAAATTACCCATCAAATCCCGCCAGCCGTCGCTGAAACCCACATATCCCACGGACCGTTTGGAAAAACCCGTACGGCACCCCATCACCAGATGGATGCCGCCCCGTTCCGCCCGCAATAACCGAAGACCGCTGATTTCCGTACACCAGCCCGAATTATCCCAACCGTGGCGGGCCAGGTGCGGCGCCAGCAGGGCGTAAATTTTTAATTTGCCGCGCAAAGTTTTATCCATCACTTCAAGTTTCGTATGCACGAGTACCACCGACCGGTAGGGATCGGTCAGAATATCCTTGATCAGCCGGTAACGTCCTTTAGGGTCTGTGTTCGTGATACGGTAAAAAACACAATCCCGTTCCGGATATTCGATCTTATGGATCAGGTCGCGCTTTTCCTCGTGGCAGAAAGTTTCCCCGTCTGTAATCAGAAATTGAAAATCCCGGGTGTTCGGCTGGTCCACGGTGGGATAGTAGATTTCATTGATGATGCCGTGGCTGAGGGTAAACCAGACCCGGCAGCTGGTGTGATAGGCCGTGCCCAGCCCTTCTTTGGCGCTGGAAGTCCAGTGCGGTTCAATCCCCGGCGCGCCGAAAGCCACAGAGTTATCATTGGAGTTCATGGTTTTTCCTTCCATAAAAATTCTAAAAAAATATCCTCACGGAAACAACCGAGTTAAACGGAGTAAATCTTTATTAAATTCTTCGTCTTTCCTGCCTTGCTCGATATAACTCGGTGTACTCCGTGATCAAATCATTGTTTTTCGATTCCAAATTAAGTTAATGAACAAAACGGTGATGATTGAAATCGTCATAGGGCTTTTCCCATAAACGGTATCCGCCGTTAAAGGCGTTGGAGTTGTCCCCCACCCTGGTGCCGGGCGGAAGTTTCTTGATCAACCTGGCATTGCCTCCGCCGATGACCACGTCATCCGCCTGAACGGCTGACTTGAGAATTTCGACGATTTTTTCGACCTGATGGCGCCATTTCTTTTTGCCCAACCTTTTTAATCCTGCCAGACCTACATAATCCTCGTAGGTCTTCCCCTTTTTATAAGGCAAATGGGCCAGCTCCATTGGTTCCAGCACCTGGTCCACGATCATCGCCGAACCCAGACCCGTTCCCAGACCCAGAAAGAGCATGCGGCCGCCTTTGTAATCGCCCAGCGCCTGCATGGCCGCGTCGTTGACGATTTTCAACGGCTTACCGAACGCTTGTTTAAAATCAAAACCGATCCAGCCCGACCCCAGATGGCTTGGCTCCGTAATAGGACGGCCATGTACCACCGCGCCCGGGTAACCGATCGAGACGGCGTCATATTTCCAGTCTGCCGTCGCGGCCTTAACACCCTTTACCATTTGGACGGGCGTCATCCTCGGGCCCGAAGGAAACTCCACCTTCTCTTTTTGGTCCGTCGCCAAAAACTTCACATGTGTGCCGCCCACATCAATAACCAGTATTTTCATTTCACGGGCCGCCATCTGTGTCCGTCCTTGGCGGTCAGTGCATCCGCCGCCTTGGGTCCCCAGGTACCCGCGGCATAATTGGGAAAATGAGCCGGAGGTGATTTTTTCCAGGCGTTCAACACGGGCATGAGGATTTCCCACGCTGCCTCCACCTGGTCGGCCCGCATGAACAGGGTGGCGTCATTCTTCATGACGTCCAAAAGCAGTGTTTCATAGGCATCCGGCGACGTCACCGCGAAACTATCCCGATAACTGAATCGCATCTCAACCGGCTTCAACAACATTTGGGGCCCCGGGTACTTCGCCTGAAAATCCATCACAATAGCCTGTTCGGGTTGTATTGAAAGGATCAGCCGCGACGGATGCCAATCGCTTCGGGACTCCGCCGGAAATGACTGATGAGGTACACTGCGAAATTGAATGGCCACTTCGGAAACCTTTTGGGGAAGGCACTTGCCCGTACGCAGATAGAAGGGCACTCCCTGCCAGCGCCAGTTATCCACGTACAGCTTGAGGGCCGCGAAGGTCTCGGTTTTCGAATGGGGCGAGATCTTTTCCTCCTGCCGGTATCCCCGCACTTTTTTACCCAGTAGGGTGCCCGGGCCGTACTGTCCCCGCACTGCGACCCTCTGCACCTCGCCCGGGGTGATCGGCCTGATCGAGTGGAGCACATCCACTTTCTTGTTGCGGATTTCATTCGCGTCGAAAGACACCATCGGTTCCATCGCGGTAAGGCAGAGAAGCTGCATCAGGTGGTTCTGCACCATGTCCCGCAAGGCTCCCGCCTGTTCGTAATAACTGCCCCGGTGCTCCACACCCACTTCCTCGGCTACCGTAATCGTTACATAGTCCACGTAACGACGGTTCCAGATGGGTTCGAAAAGTGGATTGGCGAAACGGAAGGCTAGGATATTTTGCACCGTCTCCTTGCCCAGATAATGGTCCAGGCGGAATATTTGGGATTCATGGAAATTTTCCGTGAGCACCCGGTTCAGTTCCCGGGCCGAATCCAGATCGTGGCCGATGGGCTTTTCCACCACGATACGGGAACCAGTCCGGTCCTGATTCAGGCCCGCGGCCGCGAGTTGGGGAGGAATCACCCCAAACATGGATGGCGGCGTCGCCATGTGAAAAATATGGCCTGCCTTGGTTTTCCAATCCTTCTCTCGTTCCGTGAAACTCTTTCGGATGCCCTCGTAGGTGCCCTGGTCCGTGAAATCGCCTTGTTGGTAAGCCACGACCGCGGAAAAATTTTTCCAGTCCGAGGTCTTTGCCTTACCCCTGGCCGAGAATTGGTTCACGCCCTGCAGGAAACACCGGCGCAGTTTTTCAATAGGAATGGGAACGCGGTCCACCGCGATAATAGCGAATTTTTTCGGCATCCGGCCGCCCCGGTAAAGATCAAACAGAGACGGCATTAACTTGCGCCAGGTCAAATCACCCGCTCCGCCGAAAATAACGATGACGGTTGGTCCGATTAAATCATTCGTTTTCATTTTTGTTCCCATTCGGTGTGAAAGGTTCCCTTGGCGTCAACACGCTCATAGGTGTGCGAGCCAAAATAATCACGCTGGGCCTGAATCAGATTGTCCGGCAGCCAGGCGCTGCGGTAGGCGTCCAGATACCCCAGCGAAACCATCAGCCCCGGTACCGGCAGACCCGACTCCGCGGCCAGCGTGACCACCTTGCGTAAATCTTCCCGGCGCTCGATAACCTTGCGAGACAGATGGGAACCCAGTAATAAATTCTGCAGATTTTCGTTTTCTTTAAACTCAACGAGGATATCTTCCAGCAAGGAGGCGCGGATAATACAGCCCCCCCTCCAGATTTTAGCCACCACTTCGGGGTCGAGGTTGTATTGATATTTTTCGGAAGCCGCCGCCAAAAGGGCGAAACCCTGAGCGTAGGTCATGATCATTCCGGTCAAAAGCGCCCGGCCCAATGACACCAGACAAATCTGCTGTTTATCGTTAAGGGACCTCGGGGGTCTGGCGTAGATCGACTCCGCTTGTTCTCTTTGCTTCATCAGCACCGACATATCCCTCATGGCCACCGCCAGGTCAATGGTGGGCGTGGGCACTTTTAATTCCATGGCGCTTTGGGAAGTCCAGAGGCCCGTACCGTTCTGCTTGGCCACGTCCAGAATTTCATCGATCAGCCGCTTGCCGGTTTTTTCATCCTGTTTGGAAAAAATTTGTCCGGTGATTTCCACCAGATAGCCGTTCAATTCGCCCTGGTTCCAAAACCCGAAAGCATTGTGGATTTCATCATCATTGAGACTCAGTCCGCGTTTGAGCAGATCGTAGGTTTCGGAGATCAATTGCATGATTCCGTACTCAATACCGTTGTGAACCATCTTCACATAATGGCCGCAGGAGCCGGGCCCCAGATAGGCTACGCAGTATTCGCCGTTCACCTTCGCGCTGGCGGCTTCCAGCAGGGGGCGAACCCGCTCATAAGCCTCCGAGGTCCCGCCCGGCATGATGCTCGGCCCATGCCTCGCCCCCTCTTCGCCGCCCGAAATCCCCACACCCATGAACTGAATGCCCTTTTCCGCCAAAGCCTTAGTGCGCAAATCCGTATCTTTGAAATGGGAATTGCCCGCGTCGATGATCAGATCGCCCTTACTCAGATGGGGTAATAAATCTTTGATGACCGCGTCCACCGGAGCCCCGGCGGGAACCAGCATCATGATGGCGCGGGGGATTTTCAGCAGCGCGGTAAAACTGGGCACGTCTTCCGCGCCGTAAATGTCCCGTCCCTGTGATTCTTTCCACAGAGCCTCGACTTTGAGATTATCTTTGTCGTAACCCGCCACGGAAAAACCGTGATCGGCGATGTTGAGCGCGAAATTGCGGCCCATCACTCCCAGGCCGATCATTCCCATCTCGTAGAGTTCGCCCGCTGGTTTTATCATCTTTTCTCCCTATGATTTTTACAAATAGCCCGGCCCTTTATTATTTTGATATCTATCCACGTTTTACAAGCGGTCGTCTCATTTAATAACCGTGAGAAACGAATAAAAATTGGATTTCAAGCCGGAGGGGCTACGGGAATTAAAGCCTGACGGCGCAGAATTTCAACTTGAACCGATTCCAGTAAATTCTGGATGCTTCCCCTCATATAGTTGCCCACGAAGGGTTCGTCCAAATTTTGCTGGGCCTTCAGGGCGTAAGTGATTTTTAGCTGCCCATTCGGCTCGCGCCGCAGTTCCCAGGAACCCTTATAAAACTCGAAATCCTTATGACTCACATCCTCAAAGAGAATGCTTTGCCACCGGGTTTCGCAAACGGCCAGGCGCACCCTCATTCTTTTCGGCAGGAACAAGGAATTTCCCAGAAACTCCTGCTCTACCAGAAACCGGCCCCGGCCTGAATATTCCTCCAGGTGGCTTCTTTTTAAACCGCTGACGAAGTGGCGCATCTGGTCATAGTCGGTCAGCACATCCCAGGCGGTCGAGCTGTCCGCGGTGACATTAAAGGATCCCTCCGCATCGCAAACTCCGTTATTTTTCTGGAAATTCAACGAAACGTTGTCCGCCCCATAGGTGACGGTGCTAAGGGCCAACAGGCCTAAGAGGAGGAAAAATCGATGAAATAACATGGAACCTCAAATTTTCAGCTGCCCATCACCTTGTGGTGATGGACAAGGTTTGCTTGTACCAAATGAATAACATTTGGTATCGGAGCCTTTTAAACAAGGAGTTAAAGCACCAAGTCCACCCGGAACCACGAAAGATGATGATTTTAAAAATATAATTTGAAAATCCATTCTTCGTTTCATCCTAATGGATGAACTTGGTAATTAAACTCCTTTTAAAAATTGAAAGTTAAGCTGGTTGAACTTTCCTTCACCCCCCAAGTAAAGCAAGTTCCATACCCTGAAAAAATTTTTAGAAAAACGCAGCGCCCATCCGTTGATAGGGATAACAAACAAATTTTTATCGGAGATGAAATTTTGAGCGTCAGCCGCTTTGGGTTAAATATCAAAATGAACAACTCTCGTATCATTTTGATCGGCGGACCCGGCGGTAAAATCCAACCCTTTCCCAGCCTGTTTAAAACAGGTCTTTTCCCTCAAATATTCCGGTTCGCTGGTCAGCCCTCCAAGGCACGCTCCTTGCTTTAACAACTCCCTTCCCGATCTACATAACAAAGAGATCGGGTGCCCCATCAGGGAATGATTCAAAAAACGCATAAAGGATTTTTCATGTTCAAGAAAGCATTGCTGATCGCCGCTATTTTCGTAACAGGTTCTACGGGCTTCGTCCGCGCCCAAGCCGCCAAACCGGTTCCGGTTAAAAGATTAGCGCATATGCGGATTGTTTATCTGAAGGACCGCATTGAAAACCAACGTGAACGCGTCACCCGGTATTTAGCCGCCGGTACTCTGACCGGGGCACAGGCCGATTCCAGCCGCATGCTTCTGGATTCGGTGGAGAATAAGATGAAGGACGAGCATCAGGCCAACGGAACGAGAAAAACCATCGCGAAGGAAACCTACGAGGCCTACAACGCCACTCTGGACTCCAATTCGGCCATGCTCAACGAGCAAAAACAGTATTTCTATTACTACGGTCCCTACGCCGATTCCGGTCCTTACTACGACTATTACTATGACGAGTACGCGGCCGCCGGATCGCCGGCTTCCCCCGTCAACCCAAGAATCTATGAATTGAGGGACCGCCTGAAGTCTCAACGCGCCCGTATCCAAACGGATCTGGACGCGAACACTTTGACCAGCGACCAGTCCAAGACGGGTGACGGGGTTTTGAATTCCGTGGAGAGTCAGATGAAAGATGATTTCGCGACCAATGGCACCCATCGACTGACGATGGATCAATATGCGGGCCTCAACGCCATGCTGGACGCCAACTCCGCCATTATTCAAGAAAGCCGGCGTTATTTTTATTACTACGACAATCCCAGGTTCGATCCCGACTACGATCAGGTTTATACGAAATAATTTTTTCCGTAGATCAAGTTTTCACCTGTTGTGAGGCTTCAGGCCGAACAACAGGATTTGGTTGTACCAACGCCCTTATAAGCGTTGGTCGGGGATACCCATTTCACAAATACAAGAAATGTTATCCCGGGGCTGAGTCAAAGCCTTCAGGTCTTTCAAAAAAAAGCAGGAGTCTTTCATGATTTTTACCGACTTTTTCGCGGCCCTCCTCTTCGGGCTGGTCATCGTTTATACCCTTTCCCGTACTTTCGGCACCAATGGCCCCTGGGGAAGCTTTCCGGCCTTTTGGGCGGTCGTGTTTCTTTTCGCCTGGACCTCGGGTGTCTGGCTCAGGCCTTATGGCTCCCTCTGGATGGGTATCAATTGGATGCCCATTGTGATCGTGGGCCTTTTAGCCGCGGCGCTTCTCGCCGCCATCAGCCCGCGCGACTCGCCCTTCTTTTTCAAAAATAAAAAAGGAGCCGCGACGGCTGAAAACCGAAAAGCGAACATGGATGTTTTCTTTTGGATTTTGATTTTTGGCCTGGCGCTGTTGGCGATAAGCCACTTTTTTTGGTTTCCCCAATTTGGATGGCATTGATTTTAAATTGATAAGGCGGATGGAGTTATGACAACGAAGGTACGAAATAAACAAAACGAAGAAGAACCCAGCTTTTATTGTCCTATCCATACCGAAATCCTCAGGGACAAGCCCGGTGCTTGTTCCCTGTGTGGAATGCTGCTGGCCAAAGATAATGCCGGCGAGCAGTGGAAGGACAACTCCCCATGAGCCGGTACAAGCCAAATGTTTTTCGGCCTGCCTCTTCTCACGGAAATTTTAACCATTCCCTGCAAAGGGCGGGCGTTTTGATAAGCCGTAAAAACCAAACAAAGAAAAGGAGGTTCCTATGTATATCGGAGGCGGAGTCGGATTAATCATTTTGATTGTTGTTATTGTTTTGATTCTTCGTTGAAAAGAAGTTTGCGCGTCAGTTTTAAAATCAAAGGCCTCAAAACCAAAAGGAAACAGCCATGAACCTTAATCAGGATAAGTTAAAAGGATCGGTCAATACCGCGGTGGGAAGTTTGAAAGAAGGCGTCGGGCGGGTCAGGCATAACGAGGATCTGGAAACCGAAGGTCTCGCCCAAAAAACAAAAGGCCAGGCCCAGAAATTAAGCGGGGCCCTTCAGGACGTGGTTAAAAAGGGAAAAGACCTCTTGGGCATCAAAACCCATAAAAAATAAGTCTATCCGCTGACTGACCGATCCTTGAGAGAGCTTTTTAATTAAACTCCGCATTCAACGATCGGTCGTTCCGGCGAAAACATTTCTAAAACGCGGTTTGTAAGCCGGGCCCCCGGAGTCAAAGGGAAAAAATAACAGGAGCAGAAAATGAAAAAGATTTTAATTTTGGTTTCAATGTTAACAATGGGTTTGATTTCAACCGCTTCCGCCGATTCCATCCAGGGTTCGGGTTCGCCGGACAACGGCGCCTGGTTTATGCAGATCAACGCCGATACCAGTTTCCCCACCGCCAATCTCGCCAACCAGGTCAATCAGGGCTGGGGCGGCGAAGGCTCAATCGGCTACCGCTTTCCGCAGAATTTCGAATTCGCCGTCGAAAGCGGTTACGACACTTATTCCACCAGTCATCTCAACACGACCGGCATGTGGAATGTGGTGCCCCTGGTGCTTAAACTTCAATACAACGTCGGAACCTCCTCCACCCAACCCTATCTCTTTGTGGCGGGCGGCTTCGCTTTCAACTCAAAGTCGGCCAACTACTTTGGCGGAACCGTATCCAGCAGCGAGACGGATTTTTTAGAGGAAGCCGGCATAGGCTTATCTTTTGAAATGATGTCCGGAACCGTCTTTTTCGTCCAGGGAAAGATTGAAGTCGATAACACCACCGGCGCTTACGCCAGCGACGTGCCGACCATCGTGTTCCCCGTCAACGTCGGATGGAAATTCTCGCTGGATTGATATTCATTTAAAAAATAAAGGGCTTTGGCCGCGAGCGTGGCCCTTGTATTTTCAAAAATCAAAAGGAAAAACAAATGCCACTGAGTAAAGATCAGAAATGGACCGTTGGTACCGGCATCGCGGTGGTTTTAGCGGTGTCGGTGATCAATATCGCATTCAGGCCTCACCTGCCCGCCAATCCGCCGGCTGCGGCAGTCAGTATACCGGCGGCTAACACCAATCCCTCAGCTTCCCCTACCGCGGCGACTTCACCCATAACAGCCGACCCCACCATGAGCACCACGCCCCTGATTATTAGCACCGCCGTCCCCATGGAAAAGTGATCCCGGTTTATTTCGTTCGATTTAAAAGTTAATCGGAAACCCGGGGTTGACGCCGAACTGAAATTATCAAAATGATGCCTTCGCTTTTCAATTTGATACAAAACCGCCGTTTCCCGCCCCAAATCCCCGTGTATCCCGCTCATTCGTTCTTCTCCGCTTTGGCTCGTTTCATGCTTTAAATAACCTGATTGTTTTCGGCGAACCAGAATCAAAATCACTAAGGAGTTTCTCATGAAACAACAGTCCAAGCCCGTACCCCAGCCGCTAAAGTCCGGCAAGTCCCAACCAACGGTTCCAGCCGGTCCTTCTGTAGACGCGAATCATCAACCCGTTTCGGAAAACGACAGCTCGGCCAATTTGTTTGAGGATCATATTTTGAAAGAAAAAAAGGACGCGAAATGATAATTTTGCACAACGAATTCAAACAGGAGATAAGCCCCGGCGAACCCATCGGCGAATTGCCTGAAAATCCGCGGGCCTTGGCGGCAGTACCCCCGCCGATTACGGCGGAAACAACCCCAATAACCTCAACGGAAGCAAAACAGGAGGACCAATTTGAAAAAGCATTGGCCGATCCGGAAGCCCCTGCTCCTTTCCACATGAACGTTTACGTGCGAACCTTCCTGGGGGCGCTGCTCCTTGGCAGCCTCATCTTCTTCTATATAGTTCACATCTCCGGGTCCGGTCCTTTAGGAAACTATGGTCAAACCCCCTATCCACCCGATGTGACTCACCTGACAAACCATTAACGAATCGCTTTCCAAGAAAAATATAAGGAGTCCTTTATGAGCCAGGAAAATTTGATGGTCGGCGAAATTCAAGCCACTACCCGCATTTCCCAGGTTCGAGCGAGCAGTAAGGTAGCCGAGACCTATCTGACGGCGATGCGCACCGGCAACGTGGAAGCCCTGGGCAACAACCTGCATCCCGATGTTCAGGTCGTCGGGCCCTCGGGTGAGATTCATACCCGAACAAGCTTTTTGGAAACCATGCGAAACGTGACCACCCATTTAGAAGGTGTGGATGTAATGGCCCGCCTGACTTCCGGCAATAAGAATTTTTATATGTACAATCTGGTCATGGCCGCTCCCGCGGCCCCTCTGCGGACCGCCCAATTGCTGGCCCATCACGAGGATGGACAGATCAAAAAAATCGAGATCATCGCCGACAAAGCGGATTTTGATACCTATTTGAAAAATCAAAAACAGTGATTTTTTTACCGTGGGGCGCCGATTTTTGGCGGGGCGCTAACCCCTGGGCTTCCTCAGAATCACGTCCTTGATAGCCTCTCAGTGTCCCTTTATCATGGCGTCAATATTTGACCGAAATGACGGGCCTCCGTTGGCTCCCCTTTCTAGCCCCAAGGGGACTGAAAAAATTAAATGAACTCCTCAAAATTTCGATTTTATCTCGTTCTTTCGTCCCTCTGGATTTCGGGATGCGCCACTCTTCCCCCTCATTATGTGCGGGTCGAGCCGCCGCCGGTCCGAAGCTTTCCGCCCACAGAACCCGGGTTTGTGGACTTGCCCGTCGTGATCAGCTTTCCCCCGGGGCGCGATATGGTTCAGGATGTGACCAATCTTTTCAAGGGCGGTATCAAACAACTGGCGCAGAACATCATTCTGAAATCCAAATTGAAGCTTCTCTGGGACAAAATGGCGCGGCCGATTTATTTGGATAAGGGTCTCTGGCTTTTGGTTCACCCCGAAACCGTGAGTATCGGCCATCGGAGGGTCATGTTGAATGGGGCGTCCACCGTCCAGCCGGTTTTGGAAATGTTCGCCGCTCCCGAGCTGGTTTGGGGAGACGAACCTGAACTTGCACCCCTGCCCATTCCGCCCCTGGCGCGTTTTCTACGGGAGCCCGCGTTCTTTGAGGCCATTACCAATGTTCACATGGACTTTGAGGAAGTGAACCGGTATTTAGCGGACCCGCGCATGAAGATCAAGAACACGGTGTTGCCCGGCACGGGAAATCAAAAACTGGTCGTCGAGGGCATCCGGCTTTACGGGTCGGGCGGCAAGGTAATCGTCGAGGTGAACCTAAATTACAATCCGCTGATCGTCAATTTTTCGGGCAAACCCGCCCATCTGACGCTTTATCTCCGGGGCACTCCCCGCTATCTTCCCGACGAGAATGTTTTTGATCTGCCCGACCTGGAATATGACGTCCAGTCCAGCGACCTGATGCTGCGGGTTGCCAGCTGGCTTTTCAACTCGGACTTTAAAAACCAGCTGCGCCGTATTATTAAATTCCCCGCCGGCCAAAAGATGGACATTCTCAAAGTAAAAATCAACAAGGCTTTAAACCGCCGTTTCAGCCCCTCTTTGCGGCTCATTACCCGCGTGATTTCTTTCAGGGTATTGGACGGTTACGCGGACAATGAAGGGATCGAAATGCGGATTTCTCTCAAGGGAACCTCGATTCTTTCCGTGGATTGGAACTGAGTCTATACAACCCTCATCCAGCGGAAGCAAACCATTACTCATAAACTCCTGACCCACAACAGAAAACAGGGACTTCCGGACGTGGGGAAAAGTGAGCCGAAGTGGAATCCGGTTCTTGTCTATCAAAGTGATATTTTTTGAATCATTTTGATCAGTTTAGTGTCTTCAAAGAAGATCAAATCAGCGCTCAAACCGTTTTTACTGAATTCAAATTTTCAGCTGCCCATCACCCACAAGATGATGGGCAAGGTTTGCTTGTACCAAATGAAAAACATTTGGTATCAGGACATTTTCCCTTGTCACCGCTTTCTCCCGCGAGATCAATTTGAGAGAACCTTCAGTGTAAACCGTCAGAGGGAATAAAAATTCCCGAAAACCATATCAAAAAGACCGTTATCAAAATGATTGCGGGCTCCGTCTCATTTTGATCGAATCCCGCCGCGTGAACCCCTGATCTATTGATATTAAAAGGGCACGTTACTTGCTCTTACTTAATTCCACTGAACCGGCCTGTTGCATTTTTTTAAGCGGGGCGTCCTGAAGCGGGGCATCCGGTCAGTCATAAGCTCGCAAAAGAAAAGAGAAACCATGTTTTCAAGAATCAAAAAGCTGTCGCGGAGCATCAACAAGAAATTCATTTTGACTACGGTTCTGTTCGCGGGCCCTGTTATTTGCCTCGCGTTCATCGCCACCAGCTGCGGATCCTGGGATAAAACCGTCACCGGCCCGAATGCCGGAGTCATCATGACGGCCACGGCCATGGGATTCACCCCCACCTTCACGCCCACCGGCACCATTACCCCTCAGGTCTCCTGTCCCAATCCGCCGACCATCGTCCTCAATACGGCCGGCAATTACACGATCCTCGCGGAAACTCAGATCTCCGATGTTCCTTCCTCGAACGTCACGGGTAATGTAGGCCTCTTCCCCAACACAGGAGCCGCTATCGGGTTATCCTGCGCCGAAGTAACCGGTACTATTTTCGAAGAAGACACGGGATACACCGGCACCGGAAGACTGTGCGGTAACACTCAATACGCCGCCCTCAATACTGCCGTCAACGACATGGGTAACGCCTATACACAGGCCAATGGAATCGCGAATTGTGCCACCAATCTGAATGCCGGAATCATCGGCGGGCTCACTCTGAGCAGGGGTAAATATTATTGGTCCAGCGGCGTCACTATTCCCACCGATCTCCATCTTGACGCGGAGGGTGATGCTACCGCCAGTTGGGTAATGCAGGTCAGCGGCAACCTTGTCATGGCCTCCGGCGTCACTATCCACCTCGATAACGGCGCCTTGGCCCAGAACGTCGTCTGGACCTGCGCGGGCGCGGTGTCGATTGGAACCAACTCCGATTTCCAGGGAACCATCCTGTGTCAGACCGCCATTAACGTCAACACGAACGCGACCGTGACCGGAAGACTTCTGGCTCAATCCGCGGTTAACTTGGAACAAAACGTCATTACCCCTTAAGACTGGGGTGAAGTAAGGCAGAAAGGGGAACGGGTCTTAGACCCGCTCCTCAACAGGCCGGCAGCGGCCATTAAAGACGAAAGAAAAGAGGATTTCGATGAAACAAATATTTTCAGGACTTTTGGAAGTAAAAATAAGAAGGGTAATGGGGCTCGCTTTATTTCTTCTCCTTCCCCTGTCCGCCCGCGCGGAAGTCAACGGAGGAAGTTTCGAAATAAGCCCGTTCATTGGCTATAACTTTTTCACCCCGTCCCAGAACTTGAACAACAACCTGCTCTATGGCGGCCGGGTCAGCTACAACTTCAGCCGATGTTTCGGTCTGGAAGGCACCTTGGAATTTGACAATACCAGCGTCTACGACAGCACCATCACCGGCAACCAGCCGGGACAGTTCCGGTTCCCCATCAATAAAGAAAACATGTACTTTTACAACATCGACGCGGTCTTCAACCTGGTCAATGACAAGGATTTCACCTTCTTCGTTCTCGGCGGTTTCGGCGCGGCTGACTACAGTCCCTCCATTGAGACCGGTGACATGTCCACCTTCAATATCGGCATAGGCGCGAAATACTGGCTCTCGGACAATTTCGCTCTCCGGCTCGACCTCGGGGACAATATGGTCTGTGAGGCCCTCCAGGAACACGCGATCATTACGGAAAGTTATCAAAACGTAAACACCACCCTCGGGGTGGTATTCGCCTTCGGCGGAGAACCGGAGAAAAAGGTAGTCGAGGAAACCCGTCCGCAAGTCATCTTTGTGGCGGAGGAGCCGAAATTTGAGGAAAGATTAGCGACCGTCGCGGCCGTGCCGCCCCCGGTGGTGGTACTCGCCTTCGAGGACGTGCATTTCTATTACGACAAGTCGATTCTTTCGGATAACGCGAAAGCGGCCATCAAAACGACCATCCTGAAAATGAAAAACAATCCCAAAACCCATATCCGCATCGCGGGCTACACCTCCGAAGCGGGTACCGACGCCTACAACATGGCCTTAAGCAAAAGAAGAGCGAAAGCCGTCGAGGATTACGTGATCTCCGAAGGTTTGGTCAGCAAAGACCGTCTGACCATGATTGGATTCGGCGATACCGATCCGGCAGAGCACGAAGCCGCGCCGAGCCAGCATTACTCCACCGCGGCTAAAGCCAACATGAGGGTTCTGTTTCAGGTCGTCGTTCAATAACGAAGGGCATTTAATTAATCAAAGGGTCAGGCCGCCAGGCCTGACCCCTGTGTCGAACCGTCAAGGTGAGACACGCGTTTTGGGGGTACCCGATCTACATAACAAAAAGATCGGGTGCCTTTTTTTGTGTTGGGATAATCTGTATTAGGGAAGTCTGTCCCCCAGTTTGGTTCCGCCAAAAATCACAAAGTCTTGTGAGTCCCGTCGCAGAAAGGTTTGTGGCCCGAGTGTTTGCATTGGCACAAATAAGCGGTCTCGGATTTTTCGGCCTTGAAAACGAGGGGCTTGAGATCAGAACCTTCCTGCTTGGCATGAGAGCCGTCGCAGAAAGGTTGTTTTTCAGAATGACCACAAGCGCACCAAGCGTAAGTTTTTCCAGCTTCCAATTGGACTGCGGCGGGTTGCTTTGCGGCGATATGGGGTTCAGACATAACAGCCTCCTGATGTTTCATAGTTTAAAAACGAAACTATGGTAACGATTTCGAATCCAAAATCACAGGATGAAGGCGTTTTTCCGGTTACAGTCGAGTAACTTTTATCCATGAGCTCTTTTCAACATCATGTAAAAAAGGGGTCTGGCTGGACTTCTCCCGAAAAAGTGAACAACTCAGAGGGAAGCCCTGCCCCTTTGTTCGCGGTCAAAACTTAACGTTAAAAACGGATGACGTGATTAAAAATTCCGCTTCACTTAATCCGATTTCCCATCCGATATCCGCCTCTCGATAGCGCACCCAGGTGGAAATCGTGGCCGTTTCCAGCGCCATAACGCCGATCGTAAAAACGTCTTTGGTGCCGAAGGAATCTTTAAGCCCCAGCTGCCTGTCCAAATCCGTCAGCTCGTCATGGACGAAGATGCAGGTGCCGATGGCCGCCGCATTGTTGATATAGTGGCAGTTCCCTTCCGCCAGCGGCGCGGCCACGGGATTGGCTTCATAGACCCCGGTCGTACGCCCCAGGGAGATACTGGTAATATTTCCATCCGCGTTGATGAGGGACAAAGCGCCGATAAAAGCCAACGAACTAAAATCCATGTTTAAAACTTTCCCTATCAAATTGATAGAAAAGTCTCTAAACGCAAAAGATCCGTCAGCCGTTTCCAGAGGAATGGCTCAAAGATTTTTAGAGTGTTTCTTTATCAAATTGATAGTTTTGGCCGCAAACGCAAATGATCCGTCAGCCGTTTCCAGGGAATGGCTCAGGGATTTCTAAAATCTTTTTTTCAGTGGTAACTTTGAAAACGCAAACAAATGGTGGAAAAACAAGGGGGGGGATGATGCCTTGGTGAAACTAGATGCCCGAAATCACCTTCGAATCGGCTCCGACCGAAAGCTTCTGGTTGAATCATTCACGGCTTCACCCTAGCGCTTTACCGTCTAAATAGCTCTTTAATTCAAAAGTCTTCCTAACAAAGCCAGTAAAACCGGCTCTTTAAGCGCCCTCTGCTCCGAGGCCTATAGCTGCCCATCACCCACAAGCACTTGCAACGAAGCCACCAGCCGAGTTGCAGGGTTTAGATGTACCGAATGAAACATTAATTACATTCGGCGCTGCATAGCATTTGGTACAAACCAAGGGGCTAGATTTCACCTGTTGTGAGGCTACAAGCCGAACAACACGACTTGGTCGTACCAACGCTCTATATAAGCGTTGGTGGAGTGTGCCAATTTCAATTGAAATAAGAAATTGGCGCCCGATTAGTTGTCGTTAAAAACAAATGGGCCAAGCCAATAATGGATAATGGCGGCGTGGCCCCGTTTTTACATTGGGCGTAACTTTTTAAACCTAATAAACGTACTGGATGAAACGGGAAATCGTCATTCAGCCGCTCAAGCTTTCAAAGCACTCAAAAAAATCGAGGTAATCAATGCTAAGACTGTGTGGAATTATTTTATTAGGATTCTTTCTGGGAGGTAGGGTCATGGTTCAAGCCGCGCCATCCGATTCAACGGGTAAACCCGTTTATGACAGTCCGCAGTCAGTTCATCCGCTGGAAAAGGGACAAAGTATTCCGAATGGCGAATTGGAAACTCTGGCTGGAAAGAAAATCAATCTGCAAACCCTGGTTTCCCAAAAGCCAACCATCCTCATTTTTTACCGGGGCGGCTGGTGCCCTTTCTGCAATCTGCAAATGGGCCAGTTGGTGAAAATCGAACCCGATTTGATGAAGATGGGCTATCAGCTATTGGCCGTCACGCCGGATAAACCCGAAAGCCTGCGCGCCAGCATCGACAAACATGAAATTAACTACACCCTGCTTTCCGACCGAACCATGGATTTAACCCGCCAATTCGGCCTGGCCTACCGCCTCGATCCCGTGACTCTGGAAAAAATGAAGGGCTTCGGAGTTGATCTGGATAAAGCCACCGGCAACACCCTGCACGAATTGCCCGTACCCGCGGCTTTCGTGGTGGATACGAAAGGTTTGATTCACTTTGTTTATTACAACGCGGATATCAAGGTCAGGGTCAACCCGGACGATTTGATGAAGGCGGCGAAAGAGGCCTTGAAATGAAAATTATCAGCGCGAAGGTACATGGTTGTTTGGATTACGCGGTGGTAGCGGGTTTCCTCGCCGCCCCTTCTCTTTTTGACATCACGGGACTGCCGGCTGTCATCGCTTATGTCCTGGCGGCGGTGCATCTGGCCCTTACCCTTTTCACCAATTTCCCCCTGGGCGCCGTAAAAGTGATTCCCCTTAAAATCCACGGCTTCGTGGAACTGGCCGTCGGGCCCTCCCTCATTATCCTGCCTTTTCTTTTGGGTTTCACCGAACAGACCTCAGCCGCGGCCTTTTACGGGATTTCCGGTATCTTGATCTTCGCGGTTTGGATGTTCACGGATTATGAGCACGCTTAAAATTTGCCGGCAACCCTAAAGGGGAATGTGTAGCCACGCCCTAGTTTTTACAACAGGTCCAAGGACAGTGGGATTTGAATAAAGCCGGCGGGAGAATGTCTTTTCGAGGAGAAATAAAAAAGCCCTAATCCTAAACTGGAATAGGGCAAAAGAATTAAAATTGAAAAAACCGAACGAAAACGATTAAAGCGTATCGGGCGGAAATCCAATCGGCGGCTTTTTCATGGTGTTTAAGTTTTTCATGGTTTGCTCCTTTACATCTCGTCTGTATTAATCTTAAGTCGATCCCCCGGAGAAGTCTAGTGGGCTTCCTTCGGAAAGGGCTTCCCATCCAAGAGACTATTTCGGTCTTTCCAAGCCTTATAAAGGGCCTCAAACTCAATATACAAATCATTGTCGTCCCATTTTTTCCGGTGGATCGCAATGTATCCGCTTAAGGCGTTCCAGGTACTAATGACGATGCTGGAAAGAGACCGATACAAAACCAGTTCATCCACATAATCCATTTGAATCGCGATGGACAAATCCTCCAAAGAACCCAAAACCGTTTTGACGCTGTTAAAATAATCCTTATTCCCGTTCACCAATTTGTAAAATTCAGGCTCGGCCTGCTCGGGAGGGCTTTTAGGTTTTAATTCCAGGATCGCGGGCAATTGAATGAATTCGGGCTGATTAAAGGTTCCCAAAAACTTAAAGCTTTCCACCCGCTTATTCTGGATGATATTCAGGTAAAAAGAATATCCGGCGAAATAAGTGGCGAATACGCCTGATACTCCCCCGATCACGGAAGCGATGAATTGGACAGTCCCTTGCCCCGTGGCGGGACTCACCAGGTAACCAACCACCAACGCGATTCCCACCAGGACAATGACCCAGCCGACGACCCAAAGATTTCTAAGATTGGATTGCCCGATCGATCTGGATGAATTGAACACGAAACACCTCAATATGATCAAAGAGAATTGTATTGCATGGTAGGGGTTGAAAGGGTCCGCATCAACGACGATTTAGACGATTTCAGCCCCTGCTACGAGGCCGTAAAAGTGATTCCCCTTAAAATCCACGGCTTCGTGGAACTGGCCGTCGGGCCCTCCCTGATCATCCTGCCTTTTCTTTTAAATTTCGCCGAACAGACCTCAGCCGCGGCCTTTTATGGGTATTCCGGTATCTTGATCTTCGTGGTTTGGGTATTTACGGATTACAAGCACGCTTAAAATTTCTCAGCAACCCTAAAGTGGATAATGGTGGCCTGGACTTCCCCCGAAAAAATGGACACCTCAGAGGAGAAGCGAACCTAACCTGTTGAATGTTGGCCTGACCCCATTTTTTCGTTCGGTCTTATGCACTCTAAAAGTCATTCCCTTTTATTTGCCCCAAACCCAATAATTAACATCCGCCTCTAAAAAATGCAGTTTTTCTGACCGCTTTTGACCCCCAAACCGCCCTAAATGTAAAAACTTTCTTGCCTCAAATATTTTTCGTTGATCCCCCTTTCGGCCAGGATTTATGATTTCGCCAAAATCTTCATCTGCCCGCGAGCAGTTAACCCCACCCCCTATTAACAACGGGGGTAAAAAAGGAGACTGTTATGGCGTTACCCGCTGGTTTTCCCTATCCACTGAACCAAGAAGTCGAAATTCCCCTCGAGCAGATCATCCCTAACCCCAACCAACCCCGGCGGTCCATGCGCAAAGAGCCCTTGGAGACACTAACGGCTTCCATGAAGGCCAAAGGCCAGTTGACCTCTGCCAAGGTTCGGCCCCTGACCGAGGCCGAAAGGGCCGCCCTCCCCGGCGCCTGGGTAATGCTGGTCGGGGG
>OLLS01000173.1_pt1 | contig 97360 bp, 103 predicted proteins | sample 1604631 | NCBI WGS metagenome assembly OLLS01 (sample SAMEA104055725, study PRJEB20765) | soil metagenome | biome: Arctic tundra; feature: Polygonal ground; material: soil | place: USA | collected 2011-09 | depth 0-0.5 m | reverse complement strand
TCTGGCCAATGGGCTTTACATCGCGATGCTGATGGTGACTTCCCAGGGACAGACCAGCTCATCATCGGTCAAAGTGCTGATTTTGAAATAATTAGTTAGATAGTTGGACGAATAAAAAGCCTTTTCTCCACGGAGAGAAGGCTTTTTTATTGATGCAGGTCTTTCTTTCGTTTGTTTAATTAGTTGGCAAGATTTCGAAGAGCATAGTCACGCAGTTCTTTCAGGCAGATTCGGAAGTAGTCCATTGGTATTAGTGAATAATGAGCAGCTATAGGCTCGAAACAAGATAAGTTCAATATCTGACATCCTCGATTAAAAATCTAAAAACGAGAAAGTGCTTCTATCTCTTGGGTGATATGATGGCTCTCTCTAATTTGTCAGGAGGCTTATTTTGGTTTCAATTGATCCAAAGCCTTTAAAAGCCCCTCAGGACTTAATACGTTTTTATCAGGGCGGCGAAGCCCGCTTGGTTCAAGCCGAGCTGGGTCCTGCCCGGGACTCTTTCGAGAAGGCTTTGACCGCCTACCGAAAAATCTCCGATAGCGCTGGCACCGCTGGTTGCCTGCTGAAGCTAGGAAGGGTTTTAGAACTTTTGGGCGAATATGACCGGGCCCAAGAAACCTATCAGGAAAGCCTGAATCTCTACATCCAATTGAATGACCAGTTGAACACCGCTCGCGGCAAGGCTTTTTTAGGTAACGTGGCCTGGGCCAAAGGGGATTATGCGAACGCCTGGAAATTTTTTCATGAAGCCCATCTTTACTTTAAAGAGGCGGAGGACGAGCAGAGCTTGGCCTGGGTGAATGCCCTGATGGGAAATCTTTACCTGGCTGAAGGAAAGAACACGGAAGCGGAAAACTGCTACCGCGAGGCTTTTGTGCTAGTTCAACGAACCGGTGAAAGCCAGGATGGCGATGCATGGAACAACTATCACCTGGCGGCGCTGGAGCTTTTTCGCTACCACATCGCGGCAGCGCGGGAAAAATTTTTGTCTGCCCTCAAGATTTTTATCCGGCTGAAGGACGTTTTAGGACAGGTATCAACCCTTGTTCATTTAAGCGAGATTGCGGGCGAGCAAAAAAAATGGTCTGACGCGGAAAAATATATTATTCAGGCCTTGAAGCTGGTCATACCCACCCAGTGCAAACCCCTTTTAGCCGACACCATGACCGGCCTGGCGCGGGTGCTGAAGGGACAAGGCGAGGAACAGAAGGCCATCGGGATTTTAATGTTCGTGCTTTCGCATCCCACCTGCCGTCAACAAACCAAGGACCGCATGGTATTTCTGTTGAAAACCTGGAAGGCTCATTTTTCCGAGCAAGGAAATGAAAGCGGTTTTAAATGGGCGAAAGATTTTACGATTGAGGAAATGGCCGCCGCCTGGCTGAAAGCCTTTTTGGCCAAGCCCAAAAGCAAGAAAACAAAATTGTAAAGCATGGTTTGTATAGCCTTTTGCGGCTTCGACGCACGCATTGGAATATTTACAACCTGTTTACGTTCAAATCAGACTCAATAATTTTAAAAGAGGATAACTTTAAAACATCAAATAGATTAGAAGGGAACGAGAGATGTTTGATCCTAAAATAATTTTTCGCAATGCTGGTATAACGTCGGCACAACGCGAGACAGTTGAAACTTCGGCACAGACACAGCAATCCGAGCAAAATAGTTTGGGGCAATCAAATAACGCCTCAACCAATACCAATAAAACATCAGAGCAGATGTTAAAACCTGCTTATGTTTTTCAATTTAGAAAAAACGAACTCGGCTGAAAGACTTAGCCTCGTTCACCTCTTTGCCATTGCTCATAATTCAACCGGGGAATGCTGATAAAGGCATCTTGAGTGCGGACGTAGTTATTCAAAGCGTTCATACGTCCGATAGAATGCAATTCCTGGGCGTTGATATATTTGTGCTGGGGTTCGACGAACTTGTCTTCCACGTAAGCGGCGACCACCTCGCCCAGAATAATTCGGGTCGAACCCCGGGGCTTAAGGTTTTCATAAAGCCGGCATTCCAACGCGGCGCGAGCTTCCTTAATACGGGGAACCTTGACGAGCAGGGAGGGGGCTTTCGTAAAACCCGCCATTTCCATTTCGCTGATTTCGGGCGGAAATTCGATGCCGCAAATATTCATTTTCTTCCCAATGTCCTCAGTGACGACATTCACCACAAACTCGCCGGTGAACTCAATGTTTCGAGAAGTATCTTTTAGCTCTTCGCCCCCTGGAATTCTCGACTGGATGCCCAGCCCGACGATGGGCGGGTTCGTACAGAGATAGTTATAGGCGCTGAAAGGCGCGGCGTTGAGAAGCCCCTCGGGACTCAGGCTGGTGACCAAGGCGATCGGTCGGGGAGCCACCAGGCCGTTGATGAGGTTATAAATTTCACGTGCGGTGATTTGGCTGAAGTCGATTTGCATGGGAACCCTTTCAAGGAAGATGGACATCAGCATAAACCCGCGCTCCCTGAAATTTCCATGCGTGTCAGACAAATGATGGTTAAACCAAAAGGCCAGGAGGTACTTTTACCCATTGATCTTCATGGTTATAGCCGTTTACCCGATCTGCGATGATAGGGATGAAACTTCAGTTTTTCATAAAAGTAATCCATCAGTTGGATCAGCGAAACCACAAAGGCGGCAACAAAACAGAAAACCACCTCGAAAGACCTATTAATCGTCCGCGGGCGGGACGGGCTTCCATGATTAGGGCTCAATATCCCACTCGAAAATGTTTCGTTCCGTTTCGATTTGACCCAATGACCAGTTGTCCAAGTCCATCTCATGGAAAGCCCCCCTTTCAAACTGGTGATGATAAATTCTGTCTTGAATTTTCATGGCGTTCTTTAAGTGTTGCGCAAATTCTCTTGGTTTTGATTACGACATATAACCCCCTTTAATCTTTATACCTAATTTCATTTTTGGATAATTGAGTACATCCTCCCCAATGGTACACCCCTCCACCTCGACAAGAGGGGTGGACCGCCTCCGCTTCATCCCGATTCACTTCTACTTCATCGCCAGATGGGCAACCGCCGTTCCTTCTACGGGAAAACCTGATTGTTGCTATTCCTCGATACCGCCCGGATAATCTTCTGCTCTTAAGCCGATTTCCTTGAGGGCTTTGGCGGCCGACGGCCCGGCCATGCAGCTCACATTGGAACAGTGGGTGATAAAAAATTTATCCCTTCCAAAATATTGTTCCACCTTTTTCGCGAAGACTTTGGAATCCGTACCCCACGGCACGTTGTATGAGCCGGGGATATGAACTTTCGCGAATGCTTCGGGCGAAGGAACGTTCAGCATGACCACATTCTTTTCTTTCATCATGTCCAACACCAGTACGTTAGTCATCGACATAATTTTTCTCCTTTTAGGAAAGGGTAATCCCGGGAGGGAAGGGGAGGGGAAGCGGGAGATATATGCGTTTTCGAGATGGACCCAAAACGCGGGAAAACAATTTGCCCTTGCGAATGGCTTAATTAAATCTTAGGCGCCGATTTTTTGAAAAGTAAAGAGGGACGGTACAGATTGTGAAGGGCAGGCAGAAACAGTTTTTTGTCAGCATTGGACTAAGTAATAAAGGCGACAAAGTAAAATTTACTCCACCGAAACAAACCCAATCTTCGCGTCGGACATTTTTCGATAAAAGACCAGGTTGGGTTTGATATCTTTTGAATAAAAAATCAATTGGCTGAGGCCTTCCCAAAAAGTAAACCAGCCTGCGGGCTCCAAAAGCACCACAATAAAAGACCGCCACAGGGTGGGTTGCAAAGTGGTCAACAGGTAAGTGGCCACCAACATACAAACGACGCCTACAGCCACCATGAGAAAGCCTATGGTGATGTCTTTGCGGTGCTTTTCCTCCAGTCGCAGGTGGCGGCGACGAAAATGGCTTTTGAGGCGGTCCCGGACGACCTTTTCGGTGGCCGGGTTTCGGCGGTCTTTGGGAAGTAACAAGTTGAGGATCAGTCCCTCATCCTCCTGTCCCAGGCTGGCTCGCTTTAGCTCATGCAAAAAATCCTCGGAGAGCATGCGCTGTGCATAGGGCCGGGCGTCGAAGTCCGAAAAAATATCGTCATATTCGTCCAGGCCCAGGTTAATGGACAGGGTTTCGATGGCACCGGGAATGGCGGCGGTAGGTTTGCTAATTTCGGGTTCGCTCATGGAATTAGGTTAGAAAAAGATTTTCCAGAAAACAATGCGCCGAATCATGAGATTTGTGGATATTAAGCCCCCTATTCCAACCTTTGCCATTTAATCTTATGATAAACACGCAGAACCAAAGAAACGAGAATGTGCATGGGCCTTAACGTCGACATCCAAAATCTCGGCTACCAGATCCGCAAGGACAAACAAGTCCTCACCGACCTGACCCTGAATATCGTCCCAGGCGATTTCGTGGCGGTACTGGGAGAGAACGGCGCGGGCAAAACCACCCTGTTGGACCTGATGCTGGGTTTCCGCAAACCCACCCGCGGCTTTTTGAAAGTTCAAAACGAAAAACCCCACATTGACAATTGGAAAAACAGGCAGGAGATCGCCTATCTTTCCGAAAAGGTAGACATTCCTGGCGAATGGTCCGTGGATGATTTTTTAAAATTCAACGAATTTTTCTACAGCCATTACAACCACGAGCTTGAGGCCAAGTATATGAAGCATTTTCGGGTGAACCGCTCGGACCGGCTGGGAAATATGTCTGCCGGGGAAATACGCCGAGTACAGATTGTGGCAGCGCTAAGTATTGAGCCGAAACTGATCGTGGTGGATGAGATTACGGCGGTGTTGGATATTGTGGGACGGCGGCGCTTTATGAGCCTGCTGAGGGAACTAAACCAGGAAAGCAAATGCACCATCGTGCTGGCCACCAACATATTGGAGGACCTGGCCGACAACGTGACCCATGTGATGCTGTTGCGAAAAGGATTTGTGAGAACTTTTGAGCCCATGACGACCTTTTTGGCGGGCTCGACCCAGGCGGTGTTTTCACAGAAGGTGGCGGACATGCTGGAGGAGGACCGATGATCTGGCATTTCGTGAAGCAGGATTTTATTTCGCACCGTCTGCCCTGGGTTATTTTGACGCTGGTCACAATTTTTTCCCTCGCATTTTTTTCCTACAACCATTTGGTCTACATAGGCCTGATTTACGCCTATCTGCTTTTCGCCATGACGCCGATGACGGAACTGACCGGGGCCAAGTGGCGGTCCCAGCATGTGATGAGCCGCAGTTATATGCTGGCTCTACCTGTAAATCGGAAAGAACTTTTTTGGACTACCCAGTGGAGGGGTTTGATTTTCTTTCTGCCTCTGATCACCATGGCTTTTATATTGCCGACCTTTTTGCCGGAGGCCCACCGGATTTATATCAACTTCGTTCCTAAAAACTTTCCCCTGGGCGTTTACCATGTGCTGATTCTGGTGATGGTGGTGTGGCTGCTGAACTGCATGATCGCCATACCACTGAGCTTTGAGAGGATTTCGGCCATTCAAACCCAGCAGGGAAGACTGCTGGCCTATGTGCGGATCATCGGGGTATTTTTGTTTGAGCTATTTTTGATTATTTTGTCCTGTTCCGAGACTTACCTTTACGCTTCCAGACCCACCTTTCCCCTGATCGTGGCGGGGATCCTGGCGGTGATAAGGTTTTTCCTGACCCGCCGCAACTGGCTGACCAGCCTGTAACTAAAACTTTTTGTTTCAAACCCATGATTCAAATCATAAAAGCCCGCTTCGATCAGACGTAGGCTCAACTCTGTAAAGCTCTTATCCCGACTCAGGAGAAAACCCATGGAAAAAATTAAGTGGTCCGCCGAATATTCGGTGGGCGTGGCGAAAATTGACGAGCAGCATCAAGAATTGTTTAATCTCCTAAATGACTTACAGGAAAGTTTGACCAGGGGCTGGAACCAGGAAAAAGTCAGGGAAATATTTGACCTGCTGGAAGAACACACACTGGCCCACTTCAGTGAGGAAGAAAAAATTATGACGCTCTTTAACTACTCGGATCAGGACAACCATGTTTTACATCACAGGGATTTGATCGAAGAGTTGGACTATTTGAAAAAACAATGGAGCAGGGGAACTTTGAAAATTACCCCCGAAACGACGCTTATATCCAAAATTGGCTGAATTTACATGTAAAAGGCCCTGAGCAAAAATTGGGAAAGTTTCTTCGATCTCGCGGTGTGGTTTAGGCTTCTGACCCTATCCAATTTTAACGCTGACAGCCGGCCCCAGCCGATTTATAATCAATTTTATTAGTTTTTTTCTGCCGTCTTTTTGTCTTCTTGAGTGATTGTCCTCACCGGATAGCATTAACACAACCCGCCAGTTGCCGCTGGCCTCGCAACGCTTTATTAACGCGTCTTTTAAACCGTGTTTTCAATTCAAAAGGGCTCTATGGCTACCACCAAAAACAACAACATCATCCAACACCTGGGTTCGCGCCTAAAAGCCGCGGTCCAATTGGTTAAAACTGCTTACTCTCAGGGCCCCATACCAATTAAAAACTTTGAGAACACCCACTTGGAAGAAACTTTCATTAGCGAAAAACGGTTGGTGCAACAGCGGGTGCGGGTGAAGTTTCCCGTAAGGTTCCGGGAGATCCGCAACGAAAAAGAAGCCGAAATTACGGCTGAACAACATGACAGGGTAAAAGTTTCCTACAGTAAAAATTTGAGCGAAAGAGGAATGTTTATTGTCACGAAAGAAGAACTGTATTTTGATTATTTACTGAGACTACATATTTTTCTGCCTTCCACACCCCTATTTATCTCCACCCTGGCCCGTGTGATTTGGACCGACGAGGAAGGCGCGGGAGTTTCTTTTGTGGCAATGGAACCGCGCGACATGGAATCGTTGAAGGAATACATCGGAAAAATCGCCCAGGACTAGAAGCCCCTCCTTTTGCAATCCAAATCGTGTGAGCCAGATCATAAACAGTTAATCCGACTTGTTTTATGCTTTTTCTAGCAGTGAAGAATACTGCTCTGAAAAAGAAGGCAACCCCATGAACAACCTTCCGTGGTCCTCGATGTATTCAGTTGGCATCGCGAAAATTGACAAACAGCATCAGGAGTTATTCGCGTTAATTGACGAGTTGCAATTTTTGTTGGACAAGAGCTGGAGCCGGGTCATGGAATTGTTTCACTATCACTCCAAAGACAGCCACGTGAAGGCCCACCGGGCACTGGCCCAAAAAGCGCTGGATTTACAGGCCCAGTTGGATGCCGAAACCATCAACCTTACCCCGAGATAGCTTATTTTTTGGAAGATTGGCTTACCCACCACGTGGACGGCCCGGATCAGGCATTAGGCCAGTTTCTTCAAGATAACGGGTTGGTTTAGCTGAAAAATAATAAAACAAACCGGAAGGATGAAGGCATGAATGACATTAAATGTTTAAACGCTTACAAAATAGGCGTTAAAAATTGACGAACAACACCAGGATTTATTTACGCTGGTTCACCAATTAGAATACGGTTTAAAGCAACGCTGGAACACCCAAAAAATCAGGGAGCTATTTGAACTGTTGGTGGAACACGGCATTATTCACTTTGCCAACGAGGAAGGTTATATGACCAAGTTCCACTATCCCGAACGGATGTCCTATGTGGTGGAGCACCGCGAATTGATCCGCCAGGTGGAAGAGGTGGAAAGCCAGTGGAACCGCGGTAAGTTGGTGGTTACGCCGGAACTTCTCGCGTACCTGAACCATTGGCTGGTCAAACATATTCAGGGCCCGGACCATCAGTTGGGGCTGTTTCTTCACCAGCAGGGCCAAACTTAAAATTTTCCAACGCTCTCATTTTTTGAATTTCAAGTCCTTGATTTATATAGAATCATTCCTAATTACTAGGATATTTCTTCTAGAAACGCGCGCCCTCAAGTCGAGCAAACCGGGTGGCAAAGCGCGGACTGAGAGAAATTCCGAGTTTTGTTGTGCGGGCATCATTCTTAAAAAATTAAGGAGATTTTCATGGTGTTTTACAAATACAGCTCTTATTTAACCGCCGATCGGAGTAAGGAGTTTGACGCGGTTCACAAACCCGGGGAAACCACGCCCCATTCGGGAATCTACCGTTGTCTGGATTGTGGCGTCGAAATCGCCTCCGAAGCGGGCAAACCGCTACCCCTGGCCAGAACTTGTTCGGAACATCACCCCAACAAACACATATCCGGTGAAGTTAACTGGAAATTGATGGTTTCGGCGGATGGCCGGGGCAAATAAAGAACCCGGCAAGCTTTTCGGAGCGGCCGTATTAGCGGGTTGTTTTGTTTTTTTGCATTTTAAAAATCTCGGCGTAAAATAACCTCACCCTCTTAACTACGCTTACCTAGTAAAGTCTCAGAGGCGTGATATGACTACCACAAAAGCTTTAATCATTCGAGCCTTGGAAAATATTTGCGACGGGATAGATGAGATTTCAGTCTACCAAACAAGGGAATCCACCTTTGACCGCTTAAAGCTCGACTGCAACCTGGACGGCCTGACCAACTATCTGATGTTGGAAATTAATGGGGCGAAACACCGCAGCCCCTACAACGATTATTGGCCCATCTCCAAACACCAGTTAGTCGGCGTTTTGAGAAGTTTCATTGAACCTAGCGGAATACACCGCGGCGACGAAGCCACTCTTCTTCCTCTGATTGAAAGAATCGCTGATTTTTTGCTGATCTCCATGAGAAAGTAAATCACTTCAGAATAAAATCAAAATTTCCAGTCAGGTTAATCATGCTACGGGCGATTTCCCCGCACGAACCCCCGGTTTCCTGTAAAATCCATCCCATTCTATTTACGGGAGTCGCGCTTGGCCTTTGTACCAGAAGTTCTTATTGTCGGTCGTCCGAATGTCGGTAAATCTACTCTCTTTAACCGTTTGGCCGGTAAATCCCTGGCCCTGGTGGACAACCAGCCGGGCAGTACCCGCGACTTTAAAAGTTTTGAGCTCAACTGGGCCGGCCGTTTGCTGACCATCACCGATTCTGGCGGCTGGGTGCCGGGCGAAAAAGAATCCATCGCGCAAAAGGTGGGGGAGCAGTTAGACCGAAAGATCCGCAAAGTATCTGCACTGCTGTTTCTGGTAAACGCCATTGAAGGAGTGACTCCCGGGGATGAACTGATTGCCCGCAACATGCGAAAATACGGCCTGCCTACCTGGTTGATAGTGAATAAAGTAGACGAATACAAAAAAAATGATGAAGCGATGAATGATTTTCGGCAATTGGGCTTTGACAAAATTTACGCCATCAGCGCCGAACACGGTATTGGGGTGGACGACTTTTTGGACGACATTACCCACTTTTTGAAAAAAGCCCTTGCTCCCAAAACACCCGAAGATGAGAACGCTAAGAAGCCCATGCGCATCGCCATCTTGGGCAAACCTAACGTGGGCAAATCCTCTTTGGTAAATGCCATTCTGGGCGAAAAGCGGCTGATTGTGGACGACATGCCCGGCACTACCCACGACGCCATACCGGTGATTATTGAGACCGAAGAGAATCCATTGGTGATGGTAGATACCGCCGGCATCCGAATGGCCAAAATGCACGATACCAATATTGAGTCGATGAGCGTGGAGCAAAGCCTTTACGAATTACAAACCTGCCAGGTGGCGATTTTTATTGTGGACGGTGAAAAGGGAATTACGCATCAAGATGTGACTATCAGCAAGCTGATCTTCGACGCCTTTAGGCCGGTGGTGATTTTGATCAACAAGTGGGATATCCATCACAAGGCCGCCGAACAGGCCACCGCTGAACGCATTACCAAACGCCAATTACGCTATCTGCACTTCGCGCCGGTGTTGTTTATTTCCGCCAAGACCGGCCAAAACTTAGAACACGTTTTGCCTATGGCCTACGAGGTTTATGCCGAAAGCTGCCGTCAGGTGCCCACCCGTAAGGTAAATTTGGTACTTCAGGAAGCCGTGAGCAAACACAACCCTCCCTTCAAGAGGGGCCACCGCCTTAAACTGCTCTATGGCTACCAGCGAATGGGCCACCCGCCCGCCTTTGAGATTTTCGCCAACCAGCCGGATAGCGCCACGCCGTCATACCTGCGTTATCTAGAAAGTGAGATTCGCAAAGCTTTTGACATGGAAATGACTCCTATACAGATAGTGCTTAAACAAAAGGTTGATAAAAAAGAACATAGTCGTTCACAATACAAGCGTAACTTTGACGTAAACGCTAATACCCGCAAGAAAAAGCAAAGGCAATCAAGGGGCGAAATTGACTAAAGCTTTGGTGCTGGTAACCGCTTATTTGCTGGGATCCATACCCTTTGGGTATTTGCTGGTCAAGTGGGTGAAGGGTATGGATGTTCGCACCCAGGGCAGCGGCAACATCGGCATGACCAATGTCTGGCGGGTAGCCGGCGCCAACTGGGGAATACTGACACTGATTTTGGACATCGCCAAGGGCGCTTTGGCCCTGGTCATTGCCCGGCACTTTGACCCCAACGACGACCTGCTTTTGGTTTTAACCGGTGTGACCGCCTTACTCGGTAATATTTTTTCAGTCTTTCTCAACTTTAAAGGTGGGAAAGGCATCGGCATAAGCGTAGGCGTATTTTTTAGCCTTTTGTGGATGCCCAGCTTGGCGGGACTGATTGTATTTTTGATCGCACTGGCCATGGGCCGAATGATTTCCGTCGGCAGTCTATTAGGCGTTACCACCATGGCAGGTCTGACCCTTTATACCCATGGTTTGGATTGGTATTCGGGTTTGGCCCTCTTTGCCGCCATCATGATTTGGTGGACCCACCGACAAAACATAAAGCGCATCTTAAATGGTACTGAAAACAAAATCGGCAAGAAGAAGAAATAATGAAGATATGCGTTTTAGGCGCGGGAAGCTGGGGTATCGCTTTAACCATTCATTTAAAGCGGGCCGGGCACACCCCAACCCTTTGGAGCTATAACCCCCATCAAGCGGCCAAACTTTCGGAAACCCGGGAAAATCCAACGCTGTTGCCCGGCGCGGTTCTACCCGCTGATATTTTAATCACCCACAACCTGGGCGACGCTTTAACCGGCGCCGAGGGAGTAGTAATGGCGGTGCCATCCCAAACCGTTCGAAGTACCTGTTGGGCCGCATCTTCTTTTATCGATAGAACCACCTGGGTGGTTTGCGCCGCCAAGGGGCTAGAGGAAACCACCCACTTGCGCATGAGTGAAGTATTAAAGCAAAACTTGACTAATAACCCCTCAATTGCCGTTTTATCTGGCCCCAGCCACGCGGAAGAAGTTTTAAAAATAATGCCAACGACAGTTGTGGCGGCCAGTATCGACTCAGAAACCGCAACTTCGGTTCAAACCGCTTTTCATTCCGACTATTTCAGAGTCTATACCTCGGATGACTTGATCGGGGTGGAGTTGGGTGGGGCTTTGAAAAACGTCATTGCCATCGCGGCAGGTATTACGGATGGATTAGGCTTGGGAGACAACGCCAAAGCGGCTCTGATGACCCGTGGACTGCACGAAATAACCCGTTTAGGCGTCGCCCTAGGAGCTCAACCTCTGACTTTCTCGGGCCTGGCCGGCATGGGCGACCTGATTGTGACCTGCACGAGCCAGCATAGCCGCAACCGCTTATTGGGTGAGAAACTAGGGAAGGGCGCTTCATTGGAAACCGCCTTGAGTGAAATGGTGATGGTGGCCGAAGGTGCCAAGACCGCCAAAAGCGCTTTGGCTTTAGCCCGGCAAAAAAAGGTGGAAGTTCCTATCATTGAAGAGGTAAATCAGGTTCTGTTTGAGGCTAAAAAGGCCAAAGACGCTCTGAAGTCGCTCTTGTCCCGTCCGTCTAAATCTGAAAAAGATTTTGAGCTTTAAGAATGGCAATGACCCGTCAGGACCTTGTGCGTAAATTAAATAAAATTGGTTTAACGAAGAACCAGGCAAATGCCGCGGTGGATACTTTTTTTGACAAGATTGTGGAGGGCTTGAAAGAACAAAAAACGGTATCAATTGTGGGATTTGGATCCTGGGAGTGGCGCGACCGAAAGTCCCGTATGGCCCGAAATCCTAAGACAGGCAAAACGGTGGCTTTGGGAGCACGCAAGGCTTTGGTTTTTAAGCCGAGCCAGATGTTAAAGAATAAGTTAAAAGGTTAGAGAAAATGGCTAACGAGGAAAAACTTTTTTACGGTATCGGCGAAGTAGCTGAAATTCTTCAGTTGAAGGCCTATGTGTTGCGCTATTGGGAAACTGAATTTAAAAAACTCAGTCCCCAAAAATCTTTCACCGGCCAGCGCACCTACCGGGTGCGGGATATTCAGATAGCGTTAACCATTAAAAAACTCTTATATGATGATCAATATACTATCGCGGGAGCGATTCAAAAACTGGCCGACTTGGACGCGAAAGGGGAGTTGGCGGCTTTTCCCAACGCCTCAGTGCCGTCTGCCGTCACAACCGCAGAATCGCAAAACAAACCTGACCAGATTGGTGATAAATCAGCAAACCCGCAAAGCGTTCCGCCAGCCGAAGAGACACCTATCAATATGAAACCCCAGGTTGATGTTCAAAAAGTTAAGGATTTGAAGACCTTGTTGGAAGCTACCAAAAACTTACTGAAGAAATATAATCTTTCTTAACCAGTTAAAGAGATTTGGAGCCCTTCTTTTCTTGAACGGGTTTATCTTTTCGCCTATAGTATCCATCCTTTCGGGGAAGTGGCGATTTTCACTGCTTTTTCGTGGTTTTCTGGACGGGGTGTAGCGCAGCGGCTAGCGCACTTGGTTCGGGACCAAGGGGTCGGAGGTTCGAATCCTCTCACCCCGACCAGAAAACTATTCTGGCTTGGTCGGTTGTCAGCCGCAGGTTGGATGGATCCATCGGGGCGTGGCGCAGCTCGGTAGCGCAGTTGCATGGGGTGCAAAAGGTCGCAGGTTCAAATCCTGCCGCCCCGACCATTAATTTGGTCGATTCCGATGATCCACAAACCTAAAAGTATTTTAAGCCTCCTCGATTTAGTCAAAATATCTAATATTTATTCAAAAAACTGACAATCTAAACCTCTTATTTGAGAACCAATTCTATGCTCAATGCCTATACCGTGACGGTTTATGGCAAGGTTCAAGGCGTAGGATTCCGCTTCGTGTCTTAAATAAGGCAATTTCATTGAATCTGACAGGTTGGATGCGCAACAGCGCTGATGGGACAGTGGAAATCTTAGCAATTGGTCCAATAAGTGATTTGGAACAGTTATTGCATTACATCAAGACAGGAAGTATTGGAAGTCATGTGGAGACTATGACTTTCAATCTTTCCAGACGGAGAAAAAGTTCAAAACCTTCGAAATTCGAGGCTAATTGCGATGATTAAGAAGAGTAATTTAAAGCTAAAAGCTAAACATCCGCCATCAACTTTTTCTATCGCCCCCACAACGCTTTCTATTGTACCCAAGTCCTCAAAAAAAACTGTTCCTTTTGTTTCCGCAACCCTCAACGACCGCGTAACCACCGACAGCGTTAAACTTTATTTTAAAGAAATTTCGAAAATCAAATTATTAACCGGTGCCGAAGAAGTGTCCTTGGCAAAGCGTATTGAAAAAGGGGATGAGGAAGCCAAGCAAACCCTCATTACAGCCAATCTTCGTTTGGTGATTAAAATGGCCAAACGCTATTCCAACCAAGGTTTATCTTTTCAAGACCTAATCGAGGAAGGCAACTTGGGATTGATCAAAGCCAGTGAAAAATTTAACTGGCGCAGAGGATTTAAATTTAGCACCTATGCCACCTGGTGGATCCGCCAGGCGATTACGCGCACCATTTCGAACCATTCCCGCACGGTTCGGGTTCCGGTTCATATTTCCGAAGACATCAATCGCATGGAACGAGTTTTCCGCGACTTGACCCACAAATTCGGCAGAGAACCCAATTTGTTGGAGCTGTCCAAAGCCACCAAGCTGAATTACGAAAAGATTTACAAACTGCAACGCTTGGCTCAAAAGAACATTTCCTTGGAAATACCCATCAGCGATGTTGCGAACTCCAAATCCATTGGTGACTTTGTTGAAGATCAAACTGAAACCAGCCCCGAGCAAAATATGTTTGGGCAGTTGGTGACGGAAAAGATCAAAAAAATCCTATCCGTGCTCAACGAAAAAGAACAAAAGGTTATTTTAATGCGTTTCGGGTTTGATGAAGATCAACCTAAAACCTTGGAACAAACCGGCTCGATACTGGGTGTCACCCGCGAGAGAATCCGTCAAATTGAAGAAAAAGCCCTGCAAAAAATCCGCGGATTAATAAAATCTCAAAAAGAAGAATATCGTGAACTTTTAAGCGAATTTGTGTAAGATTCCCAGCGTCATCGGCATGGCAAACACCAGTTAATTTTCTCCCGCCTGCCAAAAACGACTTAAGGATCTTTCATGGATTTAAAAAGTTTCATCCGCGACGTTCACGACTTTCCCAAAAAGGGCATTGTTTTTAAAGACATCACCCCTCTTCTGCAGAACCCCAAAGCCTTCCATGCGGTCATCGAACAACTTGCCGAAAGATACAAAAACAAAGGTTTGAAAGCGGTGGTGGCCATGGAGTCCCGCGGCTTTATCTTTGGCGCTCCCTTAGCCGTTCGGTTGGGCGTTTCCTTTGTGCCTGTCCGTAAGCCAGGAAAACTGCCCCACAAAACCCATCAGGAACCCTATGATTTGGAATATGGCAAAGACACCCTGGAGATTCACCAAGACGCAGTAAACAAAGGCGACAAGGTTTTAATTCTGGATGACGTGCTGGCCACCGGCGGAACCGCGGCCGCGACCGTGAGGCTGGTAGAAAAAGCAGGCGGGGAAGTGGCGGAAGCGGCTTTTATCATTCATTTGAGCTTACTGAACGGCCAAGATAAATTGAAAAGCACACCCTTCTTTTCTATAATCCACTACTGATTTTTGCTGAACCCTATTTAGAGAGGAAGGCCCTCGTAGCTCAGTTGGATAGAGCGACTCTTTCCTAAAGAGTAGGTCACGCGTTCGATTCGCGTCGAGGGTACCACCGTTTGAGGCCTTCCCTTGCCGGAAGGCTTCGCTATTAGATATTAAATGATTTTGGAGAAACTGAATGACCAGCCCCTTTGAGCACATGCACCTCGCCGAAAAAAACGAATTCCAAAAGTGGCTTGACTGGGCCAAACAACACCAAGAAATGGTCTTCGTGGGCGGTTTGGTGGTTTTGTTGATGGCCGTTGGGATTCCGTATTACATTCACAGCCAGGCAAAAGCCAACGTGGACGCCCAAGGCGTTTTTAGTTTGGCACAGTATTACCAACACGCGGGCGTAGACCCTAAAAACGGTCCTTTTAAAACTGAAGATGAGAAAAACCAGCAAGCACTAACTTCATTTCAGCGCGTGGTTAATGACTTTGCGGGCACACCCACCGCTAAACTGGCCCGTTATTTTGTGGCCAAAGACCAATTGCTTTTGCGTCAAAACACACTAGCTTATTCCAGTTTTGATTTGGCCAGCCAAGAGTTGAAGGGTACCCCTTTGGGAGATGAGGCCTTTTTAGGGAAAATTCTCGCGCTGGAAGCTGATAACAAACTGTCCCAAGCCACCGCTTTCGCCGAAACCTTTATCAAGAACAGTCCTCAAAGCGCCATTTATCCTGAAGTGGCTTTGAATTTGGCGGCCTTGTATCTCCAAAATCAACAAAAAGACAAAGCGAAAGATCAGCTGAACGGCATTATCAAAAGTTACCCCGATGCTAGCTGGAGCAAAGAAGCCGCGGAACGGTTGGCTGTTTTAAAACTTTAGTTTTTCCAAAAACTTCCTCAATCGGATAACACCCATTTCAAAGCGATCCGGTTGGGGCAAGAGGCTGAGAATCAGGAAAGAGCCAGTAGGGAAATCATAAAAACCTCCCGGTTGAACCAAAACTTGATGTTCTTTGAGTAGTCGAATAACCAGTTCATCCTCTTTAATGCCCTCGTGTAAAACTTCAATCAAGGCATACCATCCTCCCTGAGCCGGCCATAGTTTAACGGTTTGAAGACCGGATAAAGTCATTTCCAACCGCGTTCGATTGCGCAAAAGCCTGCTTTGGATTTGCTTTTGGATATTAGGCGCGAATGCTAAGAGGGCTTTAAGCGCTACTTGAACCGGCGTGTTCACAGACAAATAAGTATCGGCGATTAACTCCAGCCGCTCTTTGCAATCCCTCACCATATCCTCCGGACCCTGAATTTCTATCCAGGACAGCTTGAGCTGGGGCAGTCCCAAGCTCTTCGAAAGACCGCCAAAACAAAAGGTTAAAACCTTCGAATTTTGAACCTTTTGAGGTTTGTCACGATAGGCAAAATCGGAAAAAACCTCGTCTGAGAGATAGGATATTGAATGCTTTTCACAAAGGTTGAGAATCGCTTCCTGGTCTTTCTCGCTCAAAAAGGCCCCCGTGGGGTTGTGTGGATTAACGGTGATGATACCTTTCGTTTTTTGGGTGAATAAAGTTTCAAGTTCTGCCAGATCCACCGGCCAATCAGACTGAAACTGAAAGGGATAAGCAATTAACTCCAGTCCCTCAAGGTGAAGCAAGTGATCCAAAAGGGGATAGCCGGGTGTTGGAACCATAAAAGCGTCGCCCGGATTGCCCAGCAGTTTGAAAAGATAAGAATAGGCCTCGCTAGTGCTGGCGGTCAGAATCAAGTTCTCTGGATCAACCGGATAATCGGATGTCGATAAATGGCGGGCCAGTATTTGCCGAGCTTTAAGCGAACCAAACGGCTGGGGGTCATAAGTTAAAGCTTCCGAACTACCAAGCTCTTTTAAAAGGTCAGGCGGATAATCAAACCCACAAAGCGTTGGATTGGATTGTGTTAGGTCTAAAACTGACTGCGGGGAAGTTTCGACCGCTTGAGCGATGGAGTTATGTGACAAATCATCAGGTGTTCGGTAGGAGAATCTCATTTTCCACCTTCAAGTAACGCTTTAAGATGTTTACCAACGCCCTAATTCTAACGCTTTTTAAGCTGTTCCCAAACCTGCGAATCCTTTCAAAATGTTAGCTTCTCACCCAATCTTCAAAAAACTAAGAAAACACAAGAAATTGTCAGTCAGAATCGCAGCCAACCTGACTTAACCCACTTTAAAGTCGTCACCGAAAGTCATTTAAGCTTTTTATTCGGTTTTGAACTTGAATTCAAAGCCTTCAGAAAAAGGTTGTTTTAACTGATTTTGAGCGTTTTGGAAGAGAGTACAAAGATTCGTTCTGTCTAACAATCATTTAAAAAAATGCCATTTAAATGCAAAAACGACCCATTTGTGGCCATTTTTTTGGAACTCATTCGTTAAGCCACTTTCCAGCCCCTTCTAAGTCAAAAAATACAACTGAAAAATAAAAACTTAGGTACCATTTAATAACAACTTTTGGGCCATTTTTGTCTTTTCGGAGCCCATTTCAATCTAGGGCAAAGCTTTCTGGACTCTGGTTCGGTGCCGCTTCAAAACTGATTCAACCCCAAACAAGGCACCAAGATTCAATGCATGGACCTGCTGGTTCGATCCAAAAGCTTTCTGGTGCGCCTGCCGTCCCTTGGTCGAGGCTAACTTAACGTAGTTCTCGCTGACCATGATGCTGGAATGACCCATCAGGTCTCGGATTTCGTATACGCTGGCGCCGGCTTCGGCTAGTTGGGTACCAAAACTGTGGCGTAAAACGTGAACTGTCAGCTCATCCGGATTTTCAAACTTGGCCCACAGAGCCGCTTTTTTAACCCATAGCTCCAAGTAGTTTGGATTGGCGGGCCGCTTGGGGTCGCTGGGGCTGGGAAACAAAAATTCACTGGGAGCTTTTTCTGATTCTTTGACATGCGTCATGTATATATCCAACAGGCGTTTTAACGCTTCAGTCATGGGAACAATTCGCTCTTTGTCGCCCTTGCCGATAACCGTTACCTGAGCCTGATGCAAGTCAACATCATGGGTTTTGAGGTTGGCAATTTCCGAAACCCGGAGACCGCAATGGAAGCCCAGCAAGACCACCAGAGTAATTTTTTCGCTCTCCAAATCGTTCGTTTGGAGGCTCCTGACCAAAGCTTCGCGGTCTTTGGGCGACAAGGGATGGGGATTACGTTGCGGGCTGCGAATGGCCAGGTTGTGAAAGACTGCGGTCGGATCGTTGCTAATGTGCTGAACGGAGGCAAGGTAGCGGTAAAAAGAACGGGTGGTGGCCAGAATACGCTTCATGGAGCGTGTCGAATAAGCGGGCCTGGGTTTGCCGATCGGCGTCTGGCCTGGCTTGGCCAGTTGGCCAGCGAACTTCGCCATATCCTGCGGCTGAGCCGACTGAGGCGATAGTTTAACGCTGTCCAGATATTGCTTTAACACTCGCAAATCCTGGTGATAGCTTTTCAGTGTGTGGGAGGATTTGGTGAGATTTAGAAAACCAACAAATGGTTCGACCTCTAGCAAACTACTTTCGAAGTGACGTTTATTTCCCATGAACCAACTCCCGAAAATTAGTATAACTGTAATTATACTAATTAAATTACCAAACTAAAACTCAATTTCTTAAAAACCTAAACCATAAAATTCATTTCATTGCTGTCTAAAATACACCTCGAAACCTTCGATTATGCATTTAAACACAATTTTCTCGAACGATTCCCGAGCGTCACGGTTCATTTGACTAGTTTAAAATCCCCGTTCTAGAGTTAGGAAAGCAAAAATGTTTGGAGCGATTTTTGAAAAAGTTTTGGTGCTTCGATCGGCACCAAATGGCCAACCTGATCCAGTAACCGCATTTGGCAGTTTGGAATCAATTGGCTCATGGCCAAAGCCTCAGTCGGTGCAATTAAGGCGTCTTCCTGGCCTGCTATAATCAAAGTTCTAGCTTTGATCTGGGTCAGTAGATCAGTTTGGTCTCGCCGGTTGGCCATAGCGCGCTGGGCTAAAGCGATGGCTTGTGGCGAGGTGTGGCTAATCCAGCTAGCCACTTGATGTTTAACTTCAGGTTTTTCAGCCAATGTTGTCTTACCCAAAAGACCCGGAATCATCGCTTCTGGTAGGTAGCCAATACCTTCCTTTTCTACTTTTTCAGCCATGTTTAAACGGTTTTGCCGACCTTCCGGTTTGTCCACGCCGGGTCTGGTCGAGATCAGAATCAGTTGATTGACACGTTTTGCAAACTGCCGGTAATACTCAAAAGCCAAATAACCTCCCATGGAAATTCCGGCCAAAATAAAGGATTCGCCAACGTTTTGGCTTATCAATTGGCTGTCCAAATGCTGGGCTGCCTGTTCCAAAGTTAATCCTGAAGCGGCTAAGGGTTCAGACCCAAAGCCTGGAAAATCCGGTTTTATGAACCGATAGCCAACAATGGATTCTAATCGATTCCAAAGTTCATGCGAAAGTGGAAAAGCATGAAGTAAAACTATAACTTTATCACCTTGATTGACACCTGATGTCATAAGGACCTTTGAAAACAAGCTTTGAATCTGTTATTTAAAAGTATCACTTTAGATAGTTAAAGCGATGGTTTATTAAAGAACAGGGGTCTTGGGGCGACGGCCTAGAAGTATTAGTTCAATGTTTTCGGCAGCCAATAAGGCCATCTTGGTTCTGGTCTCAAGAGTCGCGCTTCCCAGATGAGGTGAAAGGGTGCAGTTGGGCAGTTTCAAAAGGGCCTTATTGATCATGGGCTCAAACTCATAAACATCTAGTCCGGCACTGGCAATGGTCTTGGTTTGAAGCGCCTTAACTAGGTCGGCTTCACTGTGAATGGGTCCCCTGGAAGCATTCACAAAAATCGAATTCGGCTTCATTTTACGAAATTCTTTCAATGTAAACCGATGGCGAGTTTCCGGCGTCAAAGGCGAGTTCACACTCAGAATATCCGACTGGCGCAGTAGGGTTTCAAACGGGACAAATTTCGCGTTATAGCGCTTCTCTACCGCCGGGTTTTCCCGATGCCGTTGATGATACAAAATCGGCATGGCCCATCCCCTGCCCCGCTGGGCAACGGCTTTGCCGATGCGTCCGAAACCGTAAATTCCTAAAGTCTTCCCCGCCAAGTCCTGCCCTAGCAAAAACAGTGCGCCCCAACCTTTAAATCCGGTGGTCCGCACAAACTTTTCACCCTCGGGCAGCCGGCGGGCGCAGGACAAAATCAGCGCCCAGACCAAATCGGCCGTCGCTTCGGTAAGAACATCAGGGGTATTGGTCACACACACTCCCCTGGCTTTAGCGGCAACGAGGTCAATATTGTTGTAGCCCACAGCAAAATTCGCAACGCATTTCAGGTTCGGCGCCGCGTTTAAAACCTTGGCGGTGATAGGATCGGCCAGAGTGGTCAAAATGGCATCGTACGGAGTTATAAGGATAATTAATTGTTTTTCGGTGAGTTGGTGTTTGTTCCAAGTCACCTGAAAGCGTTTGGAAAGCTTTTGATAAGCCGCGGCGGGAATCAGATTCGAAATAAAGACACGTTTTTTCATGAAACCAGCTTACTCAGCAAGGGGGGTAATCGTTCCCGTGGCCGTCGGAGTTTCTTTTGGCATAATCACGTCCTTTACTCTTTCCAAAATGCTAGGCCCGGGTGTGGGTGTAATGGTCGCAGTAGGAGTGGGTGTGGGTGAAACCCGGGCATCCAATAAAATCGTTTGATCATGACCGCCCGTATTCTGCTCAAAGGTCACGCTTTTATTAATTCGATTGGCGTTAAATTGGTCAATCACATCAACCTGAATCGCGAAATCATCCTTTTTCAAATTATAAAAGCGGCCATAGATAATAATTCGGTCCCCATCGACCAATTGATCCAGTTCTTTTAAATCACCCACCTGAGTGTGAAACATGAGCACGGGAAAGGCGTAATGATAATCGTCTTTTTCTTTGAGCGTCATTTGAATCAAATTGTAGTCGTTAACATTTAAACCAATTAGTCTCAGTCTTTCCTTATACGCGTAAGGTTCCAGCCAAGATTTCGCCTTGTAATAGCACTCAATTTGAATTGGCCGGCCATTGTTGATTTCGTAGTAACGGGTTCTCAAAAAATCCAAATTGATGATGTCATAGTTTGTGAAATAATAATCCCCTGAGGTTTCAGCGTGAATATGGGGTACCACCAGCAAGAGAAGGACTAACAAATAAAGGTTTTTCAAGAAAACTCCTACAAGTTTGGTGCTTCAAAGGAATTTTATTATAGCCATACAAAGAGTCATGGCAAACGCTTTTTACGGAGTGCCAAAATGCAATGAATACTGTTTGAAATAGAAAAACAACGGTTTAATCAGCGAGCTTAAACCGATAAACCGTTTCTAACGAAGAACCATTACCCAAATACCTGAATCCAAGGAAGGGTACCAAAGACCATCGCTGGCCACAAAAGCGATTTTAATGCCATCGGGCGATACGGCCGGTGAATGACTGCTAATTTGCTGTGGAATCAAATGGTCAAGCGTTCCTAAATTCGCGTCAAGAACCTCAACACCCTTAATGTCCGATGTAAATCCACGTTCCACTCCGTCCTTTTGAAACACAATTTTTTGCGCGTCGGTTGACCAGGCAATATCACTTAACTGGTCGTTGGTTTTATCCAGCTCTACCCTTTTGGTTCCGTCCAATAGCATTGTCCAAAGAGTGGTTGTGCTGTTTTTTCGGCTTTCACAGAGATAGCGGAAATGATCTGGCGAGGGCAATACCTCAACCAAAGGATCCTTTTCAATTAACTCGCCCGCGACCTTTACCTGTTCCTCAGAAACAACCGGTTTGGCGGTTTTAGTTTTCAGGTTCAATACATACGGGGTTGAATGAATTCCATCCGCAAAAACAACTTCAGCATCGCTTAACCAGGAAGGCGATAAAATCTTTGAGGGCGAGGAAAATAAAACCACCGGTTTAGCTTTTTCCGGCGTCCAAACGTTCAGGTTGTAGCCTTTGCCGCCCGCAGTTACGAATAAAAATTTCTGGGCTTCCTCTGACCAAGGTAACCCTGCGCCGAAGGGTTCCAATCCGGTTTGCACCAAAACCGACAAAGCGCCGGTTGCAGCGTTCACTTTCACCAGTTTGCGCTCCCCTTCGGTTGGTGCGTCGATCAGCAAACTTTTTCCGCCTTCCACAAATATTGGATGAAAAGAATCATCCACCTCGGGCAATTTGACGGTCAACGACGGCAGAATGTTTGAACCAACAGTCCGCAAAGACCACTGGTCGTTTATTTTTTGATTGAACGCGATTTGATTTCCCTTGGGCGAATAAACGAGATTTTCTATTTCTCCCCCCAAACCTTGTGCCACTACCACTGTATCCAACGCCTCTGTCTGGGAATTCCTTAAATCCAGCGCGTAATAAGCGATGGGGGCCAAGAAAGCGACGGCACCAATCGCCAAGATATATTTTAACCAACCACCCTTTTGCGCCACCCCACCGGCATAAGACAGGCCATAAATACCCGAGTAAATTCCTAAAAAGGCCAAAATCAGGCTGGGAATAATCATTTGGAAGGTCGTCCAGAGCCAGAAGGAAAGACCTGACAAAACGAAAGCCATCATCGTAATACGCAAGGCCGCTCCGGCTTGCAGCCGATTCTTAAAATATTCAATCTGGTACAGGACGAGATAAAGAAAAAATAAGGCGACACAAGCAACCAGTCCCAGCATGCCTATGGCAGGAACAAAATTTAAACCATACAAAATGGCGTATAGTCCAACGCCGTAAAGAATTAAAACCTGTGTTCTTAAAAGAGGTATTTTCCACATGTGGGAGAACAAAACATCTTTTTGCTGTTCCTTGATGTACTGCTTTCGCACCATGCTTCTAACGTGCCCCAAACATAAAAATCCAAAACCGGAAATGAAATAGGGCAAATTCGGTATGTATTGATTAAAAAAAGGCATCCAGGCCGAGGGAATGAGCTGTTTAATTTTGAAGATAACGGCCAAAAACAAAAATACCAATCCGACCAAAATCCAGGTAGTCGTATGTAAAAAAGACGTAATCCCTTCCAAAAGTCGGTGTGGTTTTTTCTTGGGCTTGGTTTGAGGCGAGACGGTTGTTGGATCCGCGTTGACCGATTCGGCCATGAGTGTCTCCTTCAAAAAAAATAATTAGGTGGTTCTAAAAAGCTTTGTATTCCAATTGAAAAGAACTATTCCCGTATTGACGAAGCTGGCTGAATAATGAGAAAGGCAAAATGCTGTCCAAAAGCTGGTCTAATTTACCCGCTTTGTCCGAATGGACATTCGGTTCGCCCTTAATCCCGGCTAAATCCACGGTTAATTGAACTGCGTCGTCGTAGTTTCCCAGCTGATCCACCAGGCCCAGTTCGAAAGCCTTATTCCCCGTAACCGCCCGGCCATCGGCGTAAGGCAGAATGTAATTTTTAATTTGTTCATCTTTAATCGTATCCGGTTTTACTTTTAACAGCAGAGCTAATTTATTTTTCAAAGCTTCTTTGCGTCCGGCCAACACCGCGTCCAAAAACTGGTGATACACATCATTCACCGTGTCTTGCAGATAGGTTCTGTCTTCAGCGTTCATCGGCCGGCTAAAGGAGCCTGTGTCTTTTAACTTGCCGCTTTTAATGGTTTGAAAATTAACTCCCACTTTTTTCAAAAGTCCCGAAGCCTCCGGAAATTCTGCGATTACGCCTATCGAACCGGTTAAAGTACCCGGATTGGCCACAATTTTATCGCAAGCCGCGGCGATGTAATAGGCGCCCGAAGCCGCCAGGCTGGACATGCTGGCCACCACAATTTTTTTGTCCTGGCGCGCGCTTAAAATTTCAGAGTAAATTTCCTGAGAAGGGGCGACCGCTCCGCCCGGACTATTGAGTCTAATAATTAACGCTTTTTCAGAGCTTTTTTTGAAACGGCGGATTCGCTTAACCACATCATCGCTATCCGTGATCGGGCCGTCGATTTCAATGAGATCAATGCTATCGTCCGAGCTGGAAAATAAGGCGGTCTGTCCCCCGTTGGCTTTGCTGACAATGCTGTGGATGAAAAAAATAATAACGATAAAGCTGAGAACAAAAAAAGCAGTAAAACCGAGCATTAAGTATAAAAAGGTCTTGTTTTGGCCCTGTTCAGGGGCGATAGGTTGGTTTTTCATGGAAAAGCATGGTAACAGATTAAGGTAAGAACCTTCAACCACCAAGACAGCAGTAGCACCAAGAAAAACGCACAAATATTTGGTTTACAGCATTTATCAAAAAGATTGTCTTTTGACTTACTTAGTATCTTTATAGTTAAACAAGTTGAAAGTGTTTTTTAGTCGTGCCAGCGGTTGCCCAGGTACTGACAGCCTTTGGCCCAATTGGTCGCCAGCCCCTCAAGAATTTCCTTCTTAACATCCGGGTTGACCTGCATGTTTCCAAAGTCTTTCAGATCGTAAAAAGCCGCGTCACGCAGAACAGCGTCTTGAGTGACCTGAATATTAAAGTGTTCCGCTGTAACCATAAAGTAAATGTTTAACACCTGCCGGTGCCGGTTGGGCGGTACGGAATCATGCACCAGCACCATCGGGCCGACTTTAATAGGTAATCCCACTTCTTCCTGATACTCCCGAATCACAGCGGCTTCGACTGTTTCGCCAAAATCCACACCGCCGCCAGGGATCAACCAATAGCTCTTCCCATTCTTCTCGTGGCGCACCAAAAGAATCTTTCCTTCGTGAACCAAAATACCCGCCGCCCGAATGCGTATGCTCTTTTCCAAAACTCTACTCCTATATTTTTTCTTTCAACATTTGCACTACCGAATCCATCGAAGAATAATCATCCAGATTCAACCAGTCCACCTCGTGCTGGTGCTTAAACCAGGTCCATTGGCGTTTGGCATATTGCCGGGTGCGTCTAAAAATACGCTCTAAAGCCACTTCTTGAGTCATCATCTTTCGCAAATAGCTTGAAGCTTCCGCATAGCCAATCGCCGCCAAAGCGGGATGATCGACCGGCAAAGACAACATCATCAGATTCTCGGTTTCGGTTAAAAGCCCGTCGCACCACATAACCTCAGTGCGACGCCGTAAAAGCTTGTCTAAATTTTCCCGCGATCTCTCCAACCCTAAAAATAATACGTTCTGCGGCCCGATAGGCTCATAGTTTACTTCAACCATCGGCGTCTCGAATGTCTTTTCCAAAGCCCGGCAAACACGGCGTAAATCCTGGGGGTTCAGGCGCTGGGCCGCTTCCGCATCCCGGCTGGCCAGCCATTCGTGGGCTTTCTCCAAACCCAACTCCCCTACCTTCTCCATGACCATGGTTCGCGTTTCGGGGCTGGGCGCCCCACCTTTGGGCGGCCCTTCGACCAATGCTCGAATATAGAACCCGGCGCCGCCCACAATTAAAAACTTATGCTCTTGTTTGCTTCCGTCATCAATGATCCTCTTAGCGCTCTCGGCAAACTGTACGGCATTCCAAGATTCCTGGGGTTTGCGAACTCCCACCAAATGATGAGACACCTTCACTTGATAGTCTTTACTGGGTTGAGCCGTACCTATTTCCATGCCCCGGTAAACCTGAAAGGCATCGGCAGAAATAATCTCGTATCCGACCTGTAGCGCCAGATGGTAAGCCACTTCGGACTTTCCAACGCCGGTAGGACCCACCAAAATAGGGATTTGAGTTTGCTTAGTTGAAGAATCCATTGAATTGCTCAATGACGATCAAACCGGCGGTAAAGCTCGGATAACGGTATGGATAGAATTGTGGGGCGACCATGCGGGCAGGTAAAGGGCAGGTTGGCTTGCCGCATTTGATCCACCATCCCTTTCATCTGTTCCACGTTAAGCCTGTCCCCCGCCATTACCGCGCTTCGGCAGGACATAAAGGTGGCGGTCCGCTCCCTCAACTGGTCCAGGCGGTTCGTGCTCTTCACCCCGCTGGAATCCTGCATCATCAAATCATCCAAAAGGTCTTTTAACAGCGTCACCATGTTCTTCCCCGCCAGGTCGGCGGGCACACTTCGCACCAAAAAGGTATTGCCGCCAAAGGGCGCCACTTCCATGCCCAGCTCCATCAGAATCTCCAGACTATTTTTCAAAACCTGTGCTTCTTTGGTGCTCACTTCCACAGTGGCCGGTACCAAGAGGGGCTGAACTTCCAAACTTTTTTCCCGCACGCCTTTCATCAATCTTTCATAGTTAAGTCTTTCATGCACAGTATGCTGGTCCGCGATAAACATTTCAGAATCGGATTGGAACACGATGAATGTGTTAAACAACTGGCTGAAGTTATATAGCGGTGTATTGGCGTCAATGCGGCGGGCCTGCAAGCCGCTGCCTTTGGCCAGATTAAAATCTTCCAAAGGATTGGGATGCGAAGCCCCGGTAGCGAAAGGTTGGGCAGGTCTGTTTTGCGCGATCTTGTCGTACAGATTCAACGGCGTTGTCGGAGCGCTCCAGGTGGTTTGGCTTTCCTGCGCGTTCGAAGCTGATGAAGCCAGCCTGGCGCTTTCATAAGGCCCCATGCCGCTAGCTGGTTCTATAGGCGCAGACGACTGTAACGATCCCGTCGAAGCCATTAAGGCTCCCCGAACCGCCTTAACCACCACATCGAACACTTCCCTATCGCGTGAAAACTTCACTTCTTTTTTGGTCGGGTGAACATTCACATCCACTTCGTTTTCGGGAATTTCAATAAACACCACCGCCACCGGAAAACGACGGGTTGGCAGCAAGGTGTGAAAGGCCGTCATCACCGCGTACCCCAGCGAGGGGTTGGCGATCCAGCGGCGGTTGACGAAGAAAAGCATGTTTTCCCGGGTGGGTTTGGTTACCGTTGGCGCGCTCACCATGCCCGACACGTGAATGTTATTCAGGCTAAAATCCATCGGCAGAAGGTTTTTAAACAGTTCTTTGCCGAAGATGGCTGAAACTCTACCCCCAAAATCCGAAGCGCTTACCCGCAGGGCTTCCTTGCCGTCCACCGTTAATTTGAAACTCACCTGCGGAAAAGCCAAAGCGTAATTGGTTACTACCGAAACAATGTGATTTTCCTCGGTCGATTCTTTTTTCATAAACTTTAACCGGGCCGGGGTGTTAAAAAACAGGTTGGAAATCGAAATGGTGGTGCCTTCGGGCCTGCCGGTTTCGGTTATTTTGGCCGTGTCCCCGCCCTTAATTTTGATCAAAGTGCCCGAAAAGGCGCCCTGGGGACGTGTAGAAAGCTCGAAATGGGATACGGAAGCGATGCTACTTAACGCTTCGCCGCGAAAACCAAATGTGTTTAATTGGCTTAAATCATCTACGGTATAGACTTTGCTGGTGGCGTGTTTAAGCACGGCTAACTTGGCGTCTTCGGGCGACATGCCTTCACCATCGTCGCTGACTTTTAACAGCTTGCGCCCGCCTTCTTGAACTTCCACTTCAATCCAAGTGGCTTTGGCATCCAGCGAGTTTTCAATGAGTTCTTTGACTACGGAGGATGGGCGTTCCACCACCTCACCGGCGGCTATCTGGTTGATAACCTTTTCTGGTAAAAGTTTAATTTTGGACATAAAATTTCATTTCTATTTTTATTTGTCTTTTTTTGATTCACATTCCGTACGATTTGCGAACCATTAAATTCCTTATAAAACGCTAAAACGAAGGCTTATCTTGTTAAAGGAACTGTTAGACAAAATGACTTTGTTCTCTGGAGTCATTCCTTCAACTTATAATTCGAAAACTCGAAGGTGACGGCGTGGCCTTTAGAAAGAGAGTGTCCGTCCTCATAGGATTCAGCCATAGTTGCGGGAAGCATATAATTTCCAATCCGTTTGTAGCTAAAGGTCACGGTAACAGCCGTATTGAAGACATTCCACCTCAAAAGATCCAATTGATTGCCAAGGGGCCCGAGAGAATAGCTGGTTTCCTGTAATAAAGTACGCCCTCCGCCCCGATAGGTGGTTATTGATCTTAATTTAAAGCTGGTATCCAAATCGTATTTTATGGTTTCTCCATTCGGGTGCAGTATCTCGGTGAACGTAAAACTATTGGCGTTCCTTCCAACCGAGCAGTGGTCTTTGGGAATATCCTCATTGAAAGGCGGGCGAAATATCATGTAATCCCAGGAATAGACGCAACTCTCGAGAATGTGCTGGATATCCTTGTCGAGCATTCCGATCTCGAATTGCACCAGGTCTTTTTCATTTTTGACGGGTGAGTCTATGTACTCAACGATGGGGTCTGCCTCGCCGTCCACCGTTACGGTCAATTTTTGCGGGAGGATGGCGGCCAATACCTCGGGGTTGGTGCCTATTGAACCGAAGTCTTTCTTGTAAACATCGGATAATTCAAATGATGCGTCGCAGGTAAAACCCTTGAGACCATCGCGGCGAGGACAATAATAAGAAAGACCGGTGCTATGGATTAATTGAAGGGCTCTCTTCTCGTTTTCGGCATCGGTTTGGGCGTGAAGAGGTATTCCACAAATCAGCCCCAAGCAGAAAATGAACCATGTTCTCATTTAATGCTTCCTTTAAAAGCTTTCACTTTTAACACCTTTCAATCGCTCCCCGAGTTGGACTCGAACCGAAAAACCGTTGTCTTTAATCTAAATCTGTTTAATTCTACACATTAAAGCTCTTTGGATTCCCCGGTGAAAAGCGCGTATCCCATGTAATCGGTGTAGGGGCGGTTGCCGCCGTTTTGATGGACCAGAGTGGCTAATTGGCCCCGGTGGTAATGCGCATGGTTCCCCACATGAACCAGAACGTTTTGAACCACGTGTTCAAACTTTTTACCTTTGGTATTGGCAAAGACTATTTTCTTTTGCAAATCTTCGGGTTTGAGGCCTGCCAGATAGTTTTTCCATTTCAAATGCAGTTCATCTCGTTTTTCACGGCATTCAGACAGTGAATAGTTGGGATTAGGATTAGTAAAACGGGTCAAGTCCTCTCCCATCAAACGGGCCAACCATACATCGTTCGCGAAAACCAAGTGGCCCATCAGCTCAATGGCTTTGGCGGGCGGGTTGGGCATTTCGATAAGAGCCTTCAAAAACAGGTCGTCAGCCCAATAATTGTATTCGTAGTTTTTTCGGAACTGTTCGAGCAAAGTTGACCTTCTCTATTTTTGTTTCAACTGTCCAAAGGCTATCGCCAATTGAACGCCGATAACTAATATCCCGAGCCCGACCATTCCCACCTGGGTGAGCTGCTGAATGTCGAAATTGCCGACTCTTAAAATCAAAAAGTAAGCGATAACCAGGTTCAAAAGGCCCCAGAGTACGTTGACTAAAGGCGAGGATAAGCCTTTCCCTGGGGGTTTAGCAAAAGGTGAAGGAAACTTTCGTCCGGAAACGCCATTGACGAAATGCGGAACAAAATTGCCTAAAAAGGCCCCACCAAAAAAGTAAGCGACATAAACATACCAAGCCATAGTCTTCTCCTTGGGTTGTTGATTGAACGGATATAGTCTAATCTCAATATTCTAATAAATCTTGAGGGGCGGCTTCCCTATTTGGACCCGAACCGTTCCATTGTCTTTCATACCCCACCCCTCCAACCCAATATTCACAATTTCTCCGAAAATTCTATCTGCATATCCGGGTTTCCTGGTGGTAAAAACCGACTTCCTTGGTGGTGAAGGCCAATTACCTCCTGTTGGAAGACTATTTCCTTGGTGGTAAAGCTTAGTTGCCTGGTGGTGAAAATCAACTTCTTGGTGGTAAAAGCAGATCACCTTGGTGGTGAGAAACTCAAGTCACACTTGCCGAGGCCGAAAAACCGGGTTTCCTATTGGTCTGCCTATAGGTCTTAATTGGATTCTCTATTGGTCAAAGTCAAACCGCCTATTGGCCTCGCCATATTTCCTATTGGTCCAAATAGTACTTCCTATCGGTCGCAGTCGAGATTTCTGTTTTCATGCGGCTTTTATGTGTAATTTAATCCTAAAATTCTTCGTTTAGCTTGACCAGTTGGGTTTTAACGACCCAAACAGCCTTCTACCAACCGTTCTGACCTTCAAAAAGCCCCTTTAACCATAATAAGCCAAATCCACCAACCTACGCGCACTTAAGCCCTGTTTTGACCCCAAAACCACAGAAAAGGGGCGTCAAACGACATTGTCTCCTTCAACCACCTTTTGGGTTAATAATTCCAATATTTGGCCGCAAATGAGCTAAATTGAAGCATGCATTTCGAAGCAAGGAGGTTCCTCATGGCAAAAAAAGCGAAGAAAACGGCAAAAGGCAAAAAAAGATTCTAATCGACTGTTTTCAAAAAAAGCCTGAACTTATGGTTCGGGCTTTACTTTGTCCTTTAATATTTCCATCTTGGGGTTTGTCTGAAAAAGATATTAAGCCTTGGGCGCTAAACTGAGAACCTCGTAAATTTGAACATAAACGGTTTTGCCTTTAAGTTTGACGGGAGCCAGTTTTTTAGCCTTAACCCGGTCGCCCAGTTCTTTATAAGTTTCTTCGGTAATAAAAATCTGATTACTTTCGGTTTCGCCCTCGACCCGCGAGGCGGTGTTTACCATGTCGCCAATGGCAGTGTATTCCATACGGCGTTCGCTGCCGATGTTGCCCACAATGGCCTCGCCCGTGTTAATACCGTAGCCCACTTGAATCGGCGGACGGTTTTGAGACTTCCACTTCTCGTTTAATTTCGCCAGCTTGTCGCGCATTTCAACCGCCGATTTGACGCATTCATAAGCGCTTTCTTTGGATTCCAGCGGGGCGCCGTAAATGGCCATGATGGCGTCGCCGATGAATTTGTCCAGGGTTCCGTGGTTGGCGAAAATCACGTCGGACATGACGCTAAAATATTCATTGAGCAGGGAAACAACCGTTTCCACCGGCTCTTTTTCCGTCAGAGTCGTAAAGCCCCGGATGTCGCAAAACAGGATGCTGACTCTTTTTTTCGCTCCACCCAAATTAAACTCGGTAGTGTTTTTGGAAACCATGTCATCCACTACATTCGGCGACAAATAGCGCTGAAGCGAAGTGCGCAAACGTTCTTCCCTTTTCACGTCGTCAAAAAGTTTGGCGTTGGTAATGGCGACAGCCGCCTGGTTGGCGAAGGCGGAAAGAAAATACATGTCTTCCTCGCTGAAGGTGCTGGTGCCTTCGGCCTTATCAACATAAATGACTCCCACGATGTTGTCTCTTTCCCAAATGGGAACGCAAATGACCGAGGAGAGAGGCAGGGCTTTTAAACTTTCCCGGTTGGCGAAACGGATATCGCCGACCGCGTCCAAAACCAGAACCGGAACCCTTTCCTTGAGTACCGTATCCACGATGGTCTGGCTGTAAGGGGCCTGGGCTTCCAGTGTGGTTAAAGCGTGGGTGGCCACCGGTTTTAACGCGCCCGCTTTGTCCCTGAGCAAAAGAAAACCGCGGTTGGCCTGCATGACCTTAATGGCCATCGCCATGATAATGCTGAGTAAGGTTTTGAGTTCCAGAACCGAGTTAACGATATTGCCGACTTCATAAAGCGTCATCAGTTTTTTATGGGCGATTTCATCGATTTTATAATTTTTAACTTCCTGGGTCTCTTTGGACACTTCCACGGAAAACCTCAGCCGGGTGCTGCCCACCGAAATGATATCCATATTCCGCAGGGGGCTTTCGTTTACCCGGACTCCGTTGAGCGTCGTTCCGTTGGTGCTCCCCATGTCTTTAAGATTGATGCCGCCCATGCCTAAAATAATCTGGGCGTGCTGGCGAGAACAAAGCGGGTCCGACAAAACAATTTCACAGGTGTTGGAACGGCCCATGGTGGTGGTGGGTCGGGCGATTTTAAAAATCTGTCCTTGTTCCGGCCCCGCTAAAACCGTCAGCATAATTTGGGGTTTACCCGTGTTTTTGGGCGGAGTTAAGACAATTCGATTGGCCGGAACGGCGGCTTCGTTTTTAGCCGGTACCGTTTGATCGTTTTGAGCGGGTGTTGTCATAAAGATCTCACTTCTTTAATTCAAATATCGACACACAGCAATTGCCCATGTCCGTAAGATAAACACGGTTTTCCGCGTCTATTGCGATGCCGCAATATTTCGGGGATATCTTATAGTTGCCCTGCGGCGCTCCAAACTCCGAAAGATAGTAGCCTTCTGCGTCAAATATTTGAATCCGGGCATCCTTGTCGGTCACGAAAATATTGCGTTTGGAATCGGTAGCCACCGCGGCAGGAGACATAAATTCGCCCCTTCCGGACCCTCTTTTACCGAACTTGTTTTTATAAATGCCTTTGGGAGTGAAAATTTGAACCCGGTAATTTTTTTCATCCACCACCAGCACATTGGAGTCCGCGTCGATCGTCAGACCCACCGGATTGTTAAACTCACCCAATCGGGCTCCCTGAATCCCGAATTTATTCAATACCTGGCCAGCCGAATTGAAAACCCGGATCCGATGGTTGCCCGTGTCCGAGATATAAATATTATCATTTTTATCCAGGGTCAGGGCCTGGGGCTGATAAAAACCCCCTTTGCCGCTTTCGATTCTTCCAGTCGTGGGCGACGCCGCTTCCCCAAACCGGGTAGTGACCTGTCCCGTCCTGCCGATGACTTGAATCGAAGAGCTTTTCGCGTCCAGTACCACAATATTCCCGGCCTGGTCGACCGCGATGGAAACGGGCATCAAAAAGTTAGCTTCTTTAGTGTCGCGGGACGCGGGTCCATACTTGCCCACGGCGTAAAGAAATTTACCCTCGTTATCAAAAACCTGAACATTGCTTTTGAGAGAATCGCAAACATAAATACGCTTTTGGGCGTCCACCGCCACTGAAGCGGGGGAAATAAAATTGCCTTCTTCTTTTCCGCGAATGCCGATGCTTTTAACGAGCTTGTACGCGTAGCCCTGGTACCGCAGGGCGCTGATATCGGGCATTTCTTTTTGGGATTTTTTGACGGCCGCCTGGACAATCGTATGGGTTAAAATTTCCTGGGTATGGTTGCCGATCCCGATGGGCTTTTCCAAAATAAGGGTCGGAATGATTTCTAAATCTTTTTTCATTTCCAGGGCTGATTTATATCGCTTGACCACTTCTTTTTGAAGCGCCCGCATAATGACGGCTTCCAATTCTTTCGGGACGGCCGGATTAATCTTGCTGGGCAGTTCGGGTTCGTCTTTTAAGATTTTATTCAACACCGCCATGGGGACTTCATCGTAAAAAGGCAGCTTACCCGTGACCATTTCATACAAAATCACGCCAACCGAATAAACATCGGATGCCGGGACGGGATGGCCCAAAACCTGCTCTTTGGCCATGTAATAAAGCGTGCCGCCGATGCCCGCCCCGCCCTGCCCCACTGAAATCATGGCGGTTCCAAAATCCGTAATCTTCACCTTTTTATCCAAGGTCATCAAAATATTGCCGGGCTTCAGATCACGGTGAATAACGTTTTTTTCATGGGCATAACCCAGTGCGAAAAGTATCTGCAAAATAATTTCAACGGCTTCTTTGTAAGTCATCGGCGTCTCTTGCATCGCCTGGGCAAGACTACTTCCGTCGATATATTCCATGACCATGAAGAAGGTGTTTTCGGCCTTATCAACCGTGAGAATTTGAACGATATTGGGGTGATCGAGCGAAGCCAAAAGTTTCGGCTCGGCTATCAATTTGGTGAATTCTTCTTTTTGATTGTGGGGAATTTTTAGGGCTACTTTTTTGCCGATCCAGGTGTCTTCGGCCAGCCAAACCGTTCCAAATGTACCGCTACCCTTGATTTCGATGAGCTTATACTTGTCGATATTGCCTTGGAGCATTGGTTCCTCGCGCCTGGACCTTTTGGCCCGACGGGTGATGTACGGCAAAGTCTAAACGCAAGTATTTTACCAAAGCCTAGCCAACCTTGTAACTACCATCTGAGGAGCGTCGAAGCTTTAGTTTCTCCATTTTCAGCAGTTTTATCTTCCAATCCAGACCCCCACCATAGCCCCCCAGTTTGGACCCGCCCGCGATAACCCGATGGCAAGGAACCAAAAGACTTACCGGGTTCCGATTTAAGGCCTGGCCTGCGGCCCTGAAACCCCTGGGAGATCCAGCTTTCGCCGCGACCCAGCCGTAGGTTCGTGTTTGACCCCATGGAATTTGGGATGTGGCCGATAATATTTTTCTCTGAAATTCTGTCAAAGAAAATAAATCGACTGGAACGGATTTAAACTTTTTTCCGGACAAAGCTTTCCGGGTTTCACTTTGAATGGCCGCCGGGACGGGATGAAGCGGCTTGTTCCAAAATCCCTCCGGAAGAGGCGGCAAATAGCCGCTCATTTTTTGAAGAGCTTTTTCTTTTGAACTTTGCGGAAGCACTAAGGCCGATAGACCCTGGGGAGTCCAGGCCGCGGCACACCAGCCTTTATTTGTTTTGAAAACACCTAAAACCAGAGAGTCGAATGACTCAGGCCGCACGTTTTTTTCTCCGTGAAATGATCCACTCAAAACTTTCGCATTGAAGAATTTTAGCCGACACAAAATAAACCAGAGCTCCGATGGCAATGGGGCCAAAAACCTCCGCGACTTTTTCAAACGGCACCGGGGTTTGAATCATGAAACGAAGGACTCCCCACGCCGATAGGCCCATCAAACCACTGGCCAGCAAAATCTTCACGATCTCCTTGAAAACAAAACCGTACTCAAATTTAACGCCATGGCGGTCCAAACCCCACCACAGGAAAAAAAACGTGAAAAAAACTCCAACCGTCGTAGCTAAAGGAAGCGCTAGAAACTTCTGATAGGGATCGGTCAAAAACAATAAAGCTGATAAATTTAAAAGTGCCGTGGAGGCCATATTGATAACCGCGGCCCAAAAGGGCCATTTGGGTTTACGGAGCGGATAATAGGCTTGTGCCGTGATCTTGATACCTGCGTGAGCGAAAAGACCGGCGACATAAAAGCAGGTAGCGTCCGCCACCATCAGGGTAGATTCTTCCGTAAAATGCCCATGCTCAAACGCCAAGCGGCAGATGGGCAAGCTGACAATACAAAGCCCTACGGTACTGGGAATCATGATAAAAGCCGCGGCTCCAATGGCATGGGTCAAGGTGTCGCCAAAGCCCTTTTCATCCCCATCCGCCATTTGCCTCGACATGAGCGGCAAAATAACGGTGGCGATCGACACGCCAAAAACGCCATAGGGCAGCTGCATGAGGCGGTTTCCGTAATTAAGACAGGTGATACTTCCGGTTTTTAAAAACGAGGCAAAAATTTGATTTAAAAGGAAGTCGACCTGGGTCACGGACAAACTCACCACCGCCGGAGCCAGTAAAAAAAGTATCTCCGCGATACCGGGATGGTTGGGCGGCCACATGAGTTTAAACCGCCCTCCCAGTCCACTGGCGGCGGGTACCTGAACCAGCCATTGAAAAAGAAAGCCCAGGGTCGTGGCGTAGGTCCAGATATGGATTTTTTGAATCTCGTCCGCCGTTTGCATGGAAGGCCAATAAAACAAGTACAACCCGGCTAAAATTAAAGTGATGTTCATGGCGATAGGCGCGAAAGCCGGAGCTAAAAAGCGGTCATGGGCGTTTAGCGTTCCCATCCACAAAGCCGCCATGGAAACGAACAGCAAGACCGGGAACAGAATGCGGGTTAAATGAACCGTTAACTCAAATTTATCCGGGTTTCCCAAAAAACCCGGTGCCACCACCCGCACAATCCAAGGCGCGGCAAAAATACCGACCGCTACCACCAGGCCAACAATCAGCAAAAGCAGGGTGAAAACCTGTGAAATAAGCTTCCACGTTTCTTCTACTTTTTCTTTTTCCAGGCTTTTGGACAGGGTGGGAATAAAAGCCGAGGACAAAGCCCCTTCGGCAAAGAGATCTCGCAAAAGATTGGGAATCCGTAAGGCGGCGAAATAGGAATCCGAGACCAACCCCGCCCCAAAAATCCAGGAATTAAGCTGGTCCCTAAAAAAACCGCTGACCCGGCTGATGGCCGTGGCCACGGACACGATTCGAAAATTCCCAGCTACTTTGGAGGCGGTTGCGCCCGAATGGGTTTTTGTTGAATCTGTGTTTTTAACCATTCTTGACAGCTCCCCTTGCATCGCTTACGATATGCCTCCGTTTTTACCCTTTTCAGAAAAGGGGCTAACTCACTGGAGGATTCATGCCGATTATTAAGTCGTCTATTAAAGATGTACGCCGCACTAAAACCCGCACCATTCGTAATTCAGCGGAAAAAAATAAGGTCCGTACCGCCCTCAAGGCCGTTCGCGCTGCCCAAACCGCCGAAGAAGCTCAAGCTACCCTGAAAGTGGCCATGAAGGTCTTGGACAAAGCCCAATCTCATGGAATTTTGAAGAAAGAAACGGCTTCCCGTAACGTTTCCCGCCTGTCCGTTTTCGTTCACAAAAAGTTCGTCGCCAAGAAGTAAACCAAAAGTAGTCTTAGCGAATGGCTGTTCGGTCTACCGGACGGCCATTTTATTTTTTCCCCACTTTAAAACCCACCATTCCAATTGAATCTTGACGGCGTTTTTGCTCACTCTTCCCGTGACTAATCCGGCCTGCAGATGAATCAAGTCCTTTACCGCTTCTTTGAGTTCGGCGACCGTAAAATTTCCCGCCTGCTGCCAGCGCTGACCTGCGAAATAAGGATTAATCTTCAGTACACTGCCGGCGTCTCCCTGCCCTTTTCCTGAGGCTTTACCCGATGCGGCCAGCAAAAGTTCCCGCATCCGGTTATAAAGCATAAAGGTGGTCCCCACGTCCGATCCATCTTCCAATTGCCACATCAGTCTCAAAGCTTTATCGGTTTGACGCGTCGACACAGCGTCGAGAAAAGGAAATATTTCGGATTCAATCCCTGGCACCGCCATCTCTTTCACATGCTGGGCCGTAATAGCCTTAGCGGGATAAATATAATCAGCCAACTGCTCCAAACCCCTTTGAAGATAGGCGATATCGTTCCCGATTTTTTGAATCAGCCATTGGACCGCGTCTTCCGCGATGGAAAGCCCACGGCTTTGAGCCTGTTCCTTCACAAACGCCGCCAATTTGTCTTCCCTCAAGTCGGAGCATTGAACCGACCAACCCAGCTTCTCAACCGCCTTCACGGCCTTCACGGTATTTTTCATTCCCGGAGCGGTGAAAATCATGAAGGAATCCATATTGGGATTTTTAAAATATTCATCCAAAAGTTTCAATGAGGATTCGGACCGGCCGCCCAAGCAACTATCCTTCTGCGCGTTTTTAAAAATGAGGAATTGGCTGCTGCTGAAAAGTCCGGAAGTTTGGGCCGCGGAAATAATATCGTTAATATCGTGTTCAAGCCCGTCAAAAACCTGAATTGATCCCTCGGGATGATTCTTTTTGAATTTTTCTCTTAAAAGCCTCAGGCCTTCCGCGATGACGCTGTCCGAGTCGCCAAATAGCAGAACCATGTTGGCCGGATCCGCTTTTTTGAGACGGCCTAAGAAATCGTCAAAATACATGGGTCGTTCCCCGCGGTGACTGCCCTCTCACTGGATACCCGGAATAGTTTTGGAGATCGGTTCTTTGGATAAGGGTTGGAGCATAGGTAAGTTCCCCATAATGCTGGCGGCTTCGGAATTTGCCGTGGACTGAGGCGCCACCGTTGAGACAGGCATTGGCTTGTTTTCGCCGGGTTTGACGTAAAAAAAGCTAATCCCCACGATTTGCCCATCGACCGTTAAGCGAATTGTGTAAAGGCCTACGTCCCGGGGCAACCCCGTTTGACCATATTGGGAATATAAATGATCCATTCCCAGCGTCATATCCAACAAAAACCATTGGTAGGTTTCATTTTGAAGGGTTAAAAGCCTGTCCACGAAGCCGACCCGGAACTCCTGCTCAAATTTGGCGATGCGGACGTTCGACGGCGCGAACCATTCCACCACGGCGGTATGGATGCGGCTGCTGGGCTTGATTAAAAAATAAGCGTAGTAAGAAATTTGATTATTTTTATTCAGATAAAAATAGTTAACGCTGTCCGCTGGGTAATCGTTAATCAACTTGGTGCAGGTGGTTAATAAGCTCACCACCACATCCTGATTTCCGGTGGTGATGGCGTGGCTTTCTTCCCCCGGTGCGTCCCGGATAATCGTGGAGGCCGGTTTTTCATTGGTGGCCTTGGGCGTTTCACCGGTGATCCATTCCAAATCCGCCAGCGCCAGGGACGGAATAGCCATCACGAATAAAAGCGCTATTGATAGAAGAGTTTTCATTAAAAGCCCTCCAAAATCCGCTGAACAATCAACTGTCCGGTTTCCAGCATCAGTTGAGCCGTCGCCTGGTCCTGCGTTTGGTTAATCGCGCCCGTATATTGAGGCGTGTAGTAATAAACACTATGTTGGCGGCCCTTATCCTCGATAAACGTTTTGTTTTCTTTTTTATCCAGCACGGTCAAATCGTAAGTCATTGTGAGTTGGTATTGCAAAACATTATTGGTTTTCGGATCGAAGAAAATAGGCGTAATTAAAAATTGTTGAATGGTAAGCTGCACATCTAAATCGGCCCGGTCCGCGTCCGCCAGAGGAATCCGGCCGTCGATTTGTAATTGTTGAATGGTATTTTCCGTAAGACCTGTTTCCAAACCAAAGTAGCTGGTGTCGTTTTTGGCTGTTTCCACCCCAATACTTTGAATATACGAAGGCACCACCACAACCGCGGGATGACAGCCCACCAGACTGCCGGTCAACAAAACCAGGGCTAAAAACCGAATCAGTATCTTTTTCACCAGCGCTCCTACTCAGGGTTTCAAAATAAAATTCGCCAACTTGTCTTTAATCCAGATGACTTTTTGAACCTTTTCCGGATCGATGTATTTTTGTAACTGGGCGTCCTTGCGGACCAAATCCAAAATAGCCTGTTCCGTCAAACCGGTTGGCACTGTAACACGGGTTTTCAGCTTGCCGTTGGCTTGAATGGGAATTTCCACCGTATCGGACTTTAAAAGCTCGGGTTTATAGGTGGGCCAGCCCGCATCCAGAATAGTTCCCTTCTTGCCTAAACGGCTCCACATTTCATCGGCAATATGGGGGGTAAAAGGCCCCATTAACCTCACCAAAGCTTCCAACGACTCCCTCAATATAGACGTTTTAGCGTCGGGAAGTTCTTTGTAATCATAAAGGCTGTTAATCAACTCCATCATGGCGCTAACTGCCGTATTAAACTTAAATCCACTGGTCAAATCGTGGGTTATCTTTTGAATTGTCTGGTGCGTTTTACGGCGAACATCCTTGTCCGTTTCCGTCACCGCCACCGGCTCTCCGGCTATATTAAAATCTGGCTTTTCCAAAAGTTCCTGAAAGAGTTTCCAGACACGGTTGAGAAAACGGAATCCGCCTTCAACGGCCCGATCATCCCACTCAGCGTCCCGCTCCGGCGGGCCGATAAACAGGGTGTAAAGACGGTAAGTGTCGGCTCCGTATTTTTTCAAAAGCTCGTCCGGCTGAACCGAATTGCCCTTGCTCTTGGACATTTTGACGCCGTTTTTGGTAATCATACCCTGAGTAAACAAACGGCTGAAGGGCTCGTTAAAGTTAATCACGCCAAGGTCTTTTAAGACCTTGGTCACAAATCGGGAATAGAGTAAATGCAGAATGGCGTGCTCTACCCCACCCACATACTGATCTACCGGCAGCCAGTTGTTGGTAGTCTTGGTGTCAAAAGCTTCCTTGTCGTTTTTCGCCGAGGCGTAACGCAGGTAATACCAACTGGAATCCACAAAGGTGTCCATGGTATCGGTTTCCCTTTTGGCAGGGCCGCCGCATTTGGGACAAGTCGTATTCATGAAGTCCGGCACACTCTTGAGCGGAGACTCGCCCGTCGGCTTAAACTCTACCGCCCGCGGCAGCTTCACCGGCAGATCCTTTTCCGGGACCGGCACCCATTCGCACTTGTCGCACTTGATCATGGGGATGGGAGCGCCCCAATAACGCTGGCGGGAAATGAGCCAATCCCTTAAACGATAGGTTACAGCCTTCTTGCCTAACTTCTTGTCTTCCAGCCATTGGGAGATTTTGGCTTTTGCAGTATCCACCTGAAGCCCGTTTAAAAATTCGGAGTTAATCAGCTTGCCGTCATCCGTATAAGGTTCTGTTTGGGGGTCATATAGGTGTCCGTCGGCTTTCCATGCGTGTTTCACCTCATCCGCCGGATCAATGACCTGCACAATGTGAATGTCGTACTTTTTGGCGAAATCAAAGTCGCGGGTGTCATGGGCCGGTACCGCCATAATGGCGCCCGTGCCATAATCCATCAAAACGTAGTTGGCGATGTAGACCGGAATGGCCTTGTCATTGACCGGATTGATTGCCCTAAGACCCGTATCCAGGCCTAATTTCTCCGCATCTACCCCAATACGGTCTGCGGCGCTTTGTCTTTTAATCTTATCAATAAAGGCTTTAACTTCTGCTTCTTTCGAGGCTCCTTTAACCAGAGAAAGAATCAAAGGGTACTCAGGAGCCAATACTATATAGGTTGCTCCAAACAAGGTATCGGGCCGGGTGGTAAAGACCGTAATGGTCTCGGTACTTCCCTCTGTCTTAAATTGAACTTCCGCCCCTTCGCTCTTTCCAATCCAGTTTCTCTGCATGGTTTTGACCCGTTCGGGCCAGTTTTCCAAACGGTCAATATCGGTCAAAAGACGGTCCGCGTAAGCGGTGATCTTAAAAAACCACTGTTCCAAATCCTTCTGTTCCACCATCGTACCGCAGCGCTCGCAGGCTCCGTCCACCACCTGCTCATTAGCCAAAACCGTCATGTCGGTCGGGCACCAGTTCACATAGGCCTTTTTGCGGTAAGCCAGGCCCTTTTCATAGAGTTTCAGGAATATCCACTGGGTCCAGCGGTAATAATCCGGCAGGCAGGAAACCACTTCCTTGTCCCAGTCATAGCCCATGCCCCAGTCGTAAAACTGCCCTTTCATTCGCTCAATGTTGTCGAGAGTCCAATCCTCAGGATGAACACCTTTTTTGATGGCGGCGTTTTCGGCAGGAAGCCCAAAAGCATCGAACCCCATGGGATTCAGTACGTTGTAACCCCGAGCCTTGAAATAACGGTAAACCGCGTCGCCGATGATATAATTTCGCCCATGGCCCGCGTGTAAAAAGTCGCCCGATGGATAGGGAAACATAACCAGCGTGTAGTATTTTTTGTCCGTCTTGGACAGGTCAGTGGCAAAAACGTTGTGATCTTTCCAGTATTTTTTCCAGCGCTGTTCAATTTCGGTGAAATTATAGGCTTCCATGACAACCTTTCAGGGAGGTTAGAGGGTCAAATTATAAAGAATTTCGGGGAAAAACCAAGGATTCTGAGACCGATTCAAGGGTTAAAGATCAAAAGCCCCAATACGAAAGCATTAAAATCGCTCCGACGCAAAAAAACAATAAACCTAAAGCGGCTTTCTGTAATTTTAAGTTTAAATCGGATGATTTAGGAGGAAAAAATAGACGTCCTATCCGTCCCCCATCCACATCTATTCTTTTACCGCCATAGAAAAATACAAAAACACCAAAAACAGAAATAAATAAACCACAAATAAATTTGGGGATTTCAGGATTAATTCCAGAAGACCATATCAGTGACCCGAACACGACAAACAGTAAAAACAAAAACAAAAAAAGATTAGAAAAAATTAATCGGATTAATTTTGAGATAGAGGCCAAATTCTATTCGTCATTTAACTGTTTTGAATGTTTCTTTAGCGTCGATCGTTTTCTTCAAAAAATTCACAATATCCGAATTGATCAATGGATAAATAAGATATCCTAAATTCCAAATGAAAAACATACCGAAATAATAGGCAATCCACCATGCCATTTCGAAATAGATATAAAAAAACAAAAAACCATAAATAAAAAAAAGAAAGATCAAACGCAGAATCGACATCAGCCCAAGAATTCGGGTGGACTCAAACTGGGGTTTGGCGCCAGTTCCTGAAATTTTAAATTTGAACGTCGCCTTCTCCGAGTAGGGCTTAAGTAAAATTATTCGATAAAGGTGATAAGTGAAAAGTGAAACATAAAACGTTTTTGGATTCTCCCAACGAACAATATATTGCTGTGGATGGGATGAATAAAATTGATTATTCTCTTTGTCCAAAGTTTCGTGTTTTTTTAGCGCGATCAAACATTTTTTGAGATTTAATGACGAATTAAAATAATGTTTTCCGTACCAAAACATGATCACTCCTAAGCGTTTCGTATTGTTTTACAACGGTTTTATTTTCCGTGTCCGCTTTCAAAAATCGCAAAAAGCGTAAGCAAAAGCTCGTTTGCGTTCAGGTATTTCAATGTTTTTTCATGGATCGTCCATTCAGAATAACCCAGATAAATGGCTATTGGCAAAAAAGTTCCCCAAAAAAGATAAAAACTCTTGAACAGCGTGGCCACAACAAAAACCGCCAGCAAAACAAGAAAAAGATAGACCAGGAGAACAAACATCGGATTAATCGCAGAGTGAAAATTAGGCAAATAATACTTCATAAACAAGATTAAAAATTTAGGCCAATAATACCAACAGGCAAATAAGGACACTAAGCCAAGAATAAGCGGCAATAGAATTCCTTTCGATGATTTTTTTTGCTTCGCCGCTTTTTCTTTTGCCATTTGGTTTTAATTCACCAAAAGCTTGCGGGAGAAATACAAAACCAGAACCACGAACACCGACCATAAAATATAGAATTCCAGAAAAATCATCGGTTGGGTCTTCGACAGATGAACCACCGTCGCCCAAACCCAGGGTGTGTATAAGAGATTATTCTCCATCAGGTCTTTCCACACCGGATAACTTTTATAAAAATCGACCGCCAATATGCCGTGAACCGCCGGTACCACGGACAATGCCAGCTTCGATCCGTTCAAAAGGTAGCCGCTGCAAATAAAGAAGGCAAAACCCACCAGAGCCCAGTAAAAGAGCGTATAACCCGGGTCCAGCACAAATCCGCTAACGACCGCTTTGCTGAAAAAGGTCCAACCGCAAAAAAAGATAAAGGCTAAAGTTAAATCCATAACGCCGACGGTCAGCAAAAAACCGTTCAGTTTCAACTTGGGATGAACCACCTGAATGTCGGCCACGACCTGACTGGAAGAAGACGTTAAATACCGGATTCCCAGGCAATATTCGCCCACCGTCGGTACCAGGCGGTCGCGGCACCAAAAAAGCTCAGCCACCCATAAAAACAAAGTGATGGTCGGCCAATTGATTTGCCAGCCAAAGGTGAAACAAATAAGCCAGGAAATAAACCCACCGATCAACAAATCCACGTATTTACTGCCAATGACACGGCCAACCGAAGGTCTGATGGTTTGTTTGCGTTCGGGATTAGTGGTTGTGGTGGTGGTTGTCATGGTTTTCCAATGTTTAGGATCATCGCGATTTCATCACAATCCGAGAATTTAGCGCAATGCACGCAATCACCCCAAATTTTCTGGGGCAAAGTCAGCTTTTCCACTTTATGGAACCCTAACTTATCAAAAAATTGAGTCTGATAGGTCAAAGCGAACACCCGGTGTAATTGTAATTCGTTGGCGTCCTTCAGGCAAAACTCCAAAAGTTTTTTGCCGACACCCTTCCCCTGCAGGGCTTCCTCCACGGCCAGGGACCGTATTTCGGCCAGGTCTTCCCCCACCACATGAAGGGCCACAATGCCTTTCAGGATGGGTTGTGGCGTACTTTCGTCCATCGCCACCACAAAGTCGCGGATTTTTTCCATGACCTGCGCGTAAGGCCTGGGCAGCATGACCCCTTTGGCAGAATAGATGTTAATGAGGTTCAAAATAGGCCGAGTGTCGGATGGCCTGGCTCTGCGATATGTGATGTTATTCAAGCGGTTTGCTTTCAAACGGGTTTATGAATGACAAGGGATTATAGGGTAAAGCCGGGGAGATTCTCAAGGAAGGTGGTTATCGGGTTCAATTTTTCCCATCTAAAAAACAAAAGGTCAGCCCGCAGGTTGACCTTTTTTAAACTAAATCAAAATCTATAGTTACCGTTAAAATTTCGCGATGGCGCTACTTTGTTGGCGTCGGCACAACTTCCTGGGCAGTCACCTGCACACCCAGACTCACATTAGTCGCATTAGAAGTTTGAGCCTGCTGAATCACCAAACCGTAAGGGCCTGGGTTGATTATTCCTGACGCGGTATAAGACAGGGTGTTTGATACAGTAAAAGGTTTCAGGGGAGTGGTGTGCGCCAGACTGCCGGTGAGTTTATACATGGCGTAATTATCCGGGTACAAAAGATAAACGTTAAAATTCGGCGCGGATTGGTTGGCGGTAATGGTCAAGGTTACCGTGGAGCTTTCGGTAATGTTAATAGGTACATTCACTCCTTGCGCCGAATTCGGAACCGTTAATTGTTGTTGTAGAATCACACCGGGCGCGGTCAGGGCTTGAACTTTCACATAGGCCGTTTGCGAAAACATCAACAAAGAAAGAGAAAACAGGGACAAACTTTTCTTCAATTTCATAAATACCCTCCCTTATGTAAATCTTAGATAGTTTACCACTTTTTCTTTCGTCCACTTCGAATCTATGCCACATCAAGGCCTTTTTAAACAAATTCGGCACAGAATTAGAAATAACGGTCCTTCAGCAGTGCGTGCCCCAGAGTGAAATAGCAGCCCGCGTCCATCATGGAAAAGGCTCCGAAACCAACCAGGGTCCATGTGGTGAGATGAAGATTAAGCATTTTGGCTTTTTCATGAAGCGCGTCGTGATCCACCCCGGCGCCGCGCCGAACCGCCAGGTAAACCAACAATATCAGGACCATCGGCAGGGCGTAGCCCAGGTTATAAAGCAATATCAATCCGGTCACCGCGGGTAAATCCGTCTGAAGCGCGGCGTATTTGCCCAGGGCAATCAGATAAGGTGGAGAACACGGGAACGAAGTTACCGATATCAAAACGCCGATGCCCAGGGCGAACCAGCCGTTCATTGTCCGCAGTTTTAACAGAACCCAGTTTTCCCTCGCGGACCAGCCGCGTTTTTTTTTCCAATAGAAATACCAAATACCAATTGCGGCCATCACCAGGCCCGTCAAAAATTCCGATTGATAATAACGTTCGTTGGACAGGCTGGCCTGTGACGGCAATAACGAGCTCAATAAAGCCCGCAGTTGGTCCAGCGCCAGATACCCCGCCAGACCGCAGACAAAATAGGCCATACTCAACCCCGTCAGATAAATCAGCGCGTTTCGAACCGGCTTGGCCGTCATTAGCAGGAGGACAAAAATAATAATTTGCGCCGTCGTAGACAGACTGTCAAACAGTGACATTGAAATGGTAAACGTAACCGTGTTCATGAGTTCAGATTTTCTTTCGTAGATACTCGAAAATCAAATGGCCGACCAGCGCCGTAATGACCGCGATAGTGAAATTAATGACCGTAAATATATCCCAGATCGCATAAAGCAGCGTTTTTCCCTGAGCGCTGTTGGCGCTCGTAAATTCCCCCATCAAGAGATTGGAATAAAACAGAAAGATGATGAATCCTATCTCGGTAATTGTCCTCAAAAAAGGCGTCATGTTTTTTGGTTTGGTTTTTTTCATTTTATTTTCCGTGGTTTTTTAGAAAATCCAACGTTAGTTTAAGGGGTAACCCGCCCAATTCAAGCATGATCCCCCCGTCAGTTGGAAATATCCCCACCAAAATGTTTGATCGTCTCCTGTAAAGCCGGGGATATAAGACTCGATGCTGCTTTTCTAAGAGAACTGCAGTCACAACCCAGCGCGTCGTCATGAAGGGTTAAAACATCGCCCGCTTCCGAAAAGGTCAGGGGGTAAAGAATACAGACCGACGGCTTTACGCTTCCCTGCGGCAGACCCAGGTTTTTCTCAACCGTATGCAGCGAACAGCGGATCAATCCTTCGGCCTTATAGGCGAATACACAGAGGCCATTCTCATGCGTGTCAATCGAGTGAAAACCCTTTTCAGCCTCCTCAAAGACGTTGGCATAGCCATCGTCCGTCTTCAGATGAGCGCAAAACTTTGCCGCTTCAGGCAGAACGGGAATAATCCGGTTCAGTTCGGCGTCGCTCACGCAAACGTCATACCTGACACAACAGCTCTTCGCCACGCTGGGACAGCCGACGCATTCGTGATCAATCAAGCAGATTGCCTTCAGGTCAACGCCCATCGATTGTGGCGTCAGTTTGAACTGGGTTTTTTTTAGTTTCACAACAGCCTTCCGAAGAAAATAAGCCTAAATAAAAAAAGCTGGCCCGCCCAGAGGCGAACCAGCTTTTGAAGCGTTTAAATTATTCGGATACGAGAGCCACATTGCCGCCGATTAACAAGCCTACGGTTCCCGCCAAATCCAGCCCTCCAAAGGCTTGCAGCTGGACATCATGTCCCGTGCGAATGCCGACGATTAAAGGCGTCGCGCCGCTGCCCTGCCCGTTGATATCCAATTCGGCGATACCGGTTAACTTGTCCGCGATGGGATAAGAGGCACCGGCGTTGAGCTGAACGTAAGAACCGCCGCCCACGGCAGCAGTGTATGTAACGTTATATCCGCCCAAAATCATAATTCCCAACTGGCCGTTCAATTGCAACCCGTCCGCGAAGTTATAAGTTGCGATTCCGTAGGGATCAAAATTAAAGCTGCTATAACCCGAGCCTGTCAAGGGACCATCTGACAAATCCAACCCCGCTGCAATCGTTAAATGTTCAACCGCGATGTTGAACTTATATTTTCCGCCAAAAGTGATATTACCCAATCCGCTGGCTCCGCCCGCGGTGTAAAAGTTCGTGCTGGCGTGAACCTGGATTTGATCCGTGATGCCGTAAGCCGCGCCGACCGGAACAATCAATTGGCTTCCGATAGAATAAAATTGAGCGCCAGCCGAACCCTCAATTTGACCTTTGTTAGGTGTAAAAGCGGTATCACTGAAGAAATAACCGGGGCGTCCAATCGTGTTGACTCCGTTCGTGGTTTCACCGGACTCCGCGTGATGATGCCCGTGTTTCTTAGGTGCTTCACGCAACGTGCTAGAGTGAGTCGCCGCATGCGATTCTTCAGTCACGTGCTCAACTTTTGAAACTTGTTTCTTTTTATAAACAACTTCTTTTCCGTTGTTTTTTCTCACTTTAATCGAACCGGTATCCGGAAACCGCTTGATAATTGTTCCATGAACCACCGAACCGTCTTTTAGATAAATCACATCTTCCGCGTTCGCGACAGCCGTGAAACCCAACATCAGCAAAAAGCAAAACAGAAAATTTTTCAAAAGCTTCATAAATCGCTTCCCCCTTGTTTTGAACTACCCACTAATGCCCTAAACGTGCCGCATCTTAGCATATAATTCCCGCGCGTATAACCGGGATGTGTCCGAAACAGGCTCCCCGCCCAACATTTTGGCCAGCTCCTCAATTCGCTCATTTTCCGCCAATATTTTGACTTTTATCGAAGTCTTTCCGTCTTTGACATCCTTGCTGATTTTAAAGTGGTGTTCCCCCAATCCCGCGATCGGCGCCAGGTGGGAAATGGAAAGTACTTGCTTAGTTTTTGTCAGCTTTTCCAAGAGCGCCGCCACAGGCCCTGCGGTGCGGGCGCCGACCCCCGTATCGATTTCGTCAAAAATCATGGTGGGCACTTCATCGCTTTCGGCCAGAACGGTTTTCAGTCCCAGCATTACGCGGCTCGCTTCCCCGCCGGACGCCACTTTAGCTAAAGACCGTAAAGGCTCGCCGGGATTGGCGGAGAAAAGAAATTCCACCTTGTCCCACCCCATCGGTGACAGGTGCATGGCCTTTCCCTTTTCCATCACGGGGCTGTTGACTTCCTCTATTGGAAGCACTTGAACGCCCATCTGGGCGTGGGGCAATCCCAATTCTTTCAGGGTTTCCTGCACCTGCGCCGCCAAAACCTCGCCCACTTCAGCGCGCTTGGCGGTCAGTTCGGCCGAAGCCGAGCCGTATGTTTCAGCCGCCTGGGTTATTTCCGCCCCTAAGGTCTTCAGTCTTTCTTCCCGGCTCAACAGGGTTTTTAACTCTTCCCGGCACCGCTCCAAAAACTTCAGAACATCCTCAATAGTGTCGCCGTATTTCTTTTTCAGGCGGTTCAGGGCGTCAATCTCGTCCGAAACCTGCGTGTATTCGGAATCGCTGAAGGAATAACTGTCGAGTTTTTGCGAGAGATCGAACGACAATTGATTCAAGCTTTCCTGGGTCAGTTTGGCGCTTTCTACCAGCTTTTCCATGTCGGGGTCAATGCGCGCGGCATCCTGCAACCTGCCCACCACCGTGGAAAAAAGTCCCGTGGCTCCCCCGTCACCTTCCTCATCCAAAAGCCTCTGGGCTTCAGAGACCAGTTTGGTGATTTTTTCCGCGTGCTTCATCACCTGAAACCGGCGTAAAAGTTCTTCCTCATTTAATTTTTCAACGCCCGACTCCTCAATTTCCTGAACCTGGAATTGAAGCAGATCGGTCCGCCGGGCGATTTCACGAGAATCCCCGCCCAATCGGGTTTGTTCGGTCAGCAAATGGGCCAGGGATTCGTAAGCCTGGGACACTTTTTCCAGCTGGGGTTCCAAACGGCCGAAAGCGTCAATCAACTCCCGGTGTTTTCGGATGTTAAAAATGGCCTGATGCTCATGCTGTCCGTGAATATCAATCAACCCCTCACCCAGTTCGGCGATCATGGCGGCGGTCGCCATTTCGCCGTTCACCAGGCTTTTGGTTTTCCCTGCGGATCGGGTCAGTTCCCGCTTGATGAGAATTTCTCCGTAGGGCGCTTCAATGCCCCACTCAAACAGTTTTTGGGTCACTTTTCCCTTGGGGGGCACCTGAAAGAGAGCCTCCACCACCGTACGCTCTTCCCCCTGGCGGATCATGTCGGCGTTGATGCGGTCACCCAAAAGGAAATAAAGGGCGTCAACGATCAGGGATTTTCCCGCGCCGGTCTCACCGGTGAGTACGTTAAACCCCTCGCCGAATTCCATAGTGACGGAATCAACGATGGCAAAATTTTTAATGGATAGTTGTCGAAGCATGGGGACAATTTATAGGAGCCACTATGTCGAGTCAACCAGACGAGACATAAGAAGTTGGCGCGCCTTGTTGAACCCTTCGAGGCAAAACACAGGCTCTGGATGCCACCCCTTTGCGAATAAGAAATGGTTAAAAGGAAGCCCAATTATCAACGAAAAACCGGATGCCTTTCAGCTCAGGGATATTGATATCCGATGATCAACGGATAATATGAAAAACTTCCCCCGGCGGTGAACACCTGCTGAACCTGGGCTCCCAGGTAAGCGTGGCCCGTCTGATCCCCTGCGACTTTAAATAATACACCGACCCCTCCGCTGGCCACCGAGTTGGAAGCCACCGCGCTGGTGAAACCTAATTGGCCGGTCGGTATGTTATTGACAACCGTGGTGGGGGCGGTCACCGAAGTGGTGTTAAAGTTGAACCCGTACCCCGCCGTGATATAGGGCGAAACCGGGCCAAAATCAAAAGTATAACGAATGGACGGAATGATGTTTTCCTCGTTTGAGGCGCTGGATTGGGTTCCGGCAAAGGAATAGTTTTCCATGCTCAAATTGACAGACCAGTTCTTATCCAGATTGAAGCCCATGAGGAGTACAAACGCCAAAGACGGATTAAAGCTGGTGCCATAACCGTTGGCCAGAGTCGCGGAAAAATCATCAATCCAGGGATTGCCTTCGCTTCCAAATCCATTGCCGATCAGCGCCGTACCAGTTCCCACGGAAAAATAAACAAGGGGCATTCCTGGAGTACTTTGAGGCGTCACCTGAGACGTCGGAAGGCCAGCGCCCTGAGCCACGACGCCAGGAGCGCTTTGCCTCGCCGCAGCCGTCGGAGCGGCCTGCGTCGTTGCAACGGTCCCATCCTGAGCCATGGCCTTTCCAGCCACCACGATTAACAGAAGGAACAGTTCCGCTATTTTTTTCATGTCGTTCCTTTTATTTCACAGTGCAGGAAATTTTCGAGCTTCAAGTTAACGGTTATCGCCGGACAAATCGACAGACACATTGCTTCATTTTAAGTTAGTTAAATTGAACTCCGGCACAGACGGGGTAATACGAAAAGTTTCCGTCCAGTGAATAGTTGATAACGTATTTTCCCTGAATAAAAATATCAAAGTGCCTCGACACCGGAAAATCGATACCGACGCCGCCCGCCACCGACAGGTTAACACTCCCGCCGACTAGGCTATAAGGTTCTTCGACCATCAAATCCTCGTTCCCCCCGACGCCCGCGAAAAGATAGGGCCGCACGCCGTGATCGCCGAAGGAAAAGCGAAGGGTAGGCAAAAGGTCGATCTGGTTGGCGTACCATCCGCTGAAAGAGCTGGGAAATGAATAAATGTCCACCGACAGCAATAAGGCCCAGTTTTGATCCAGCTTCAGGCCAAAATTGCCTTCCAGGCCGAAACCCGCGCTATAGGACGCGTCAAACCCGCCCCAGCAAAACGCCACACCGCCCGCGATGGCCCCGGTCCAGGGAGTGTACGAATCCTCCTCAGCCGACCCCACACTCTCCGGCGCGCCGGAGGGCGCAGACCACACCGAACCTGTCCTCTGCCACGGGGGCGTCGAATAGTCGCTCTTGACCCATCCCAAAAAGTTGCCCCGTTCATCGTAATTTTTGTAGTCCGCCAGGGCGGAAGAAGTGTAAAAGAGGGTCGCTAAGACCATCAGCCCCCAAAGCGTTCGTTTCATTTTAATCCTCTGTACCTCAATTGAATTTCGCACGCCGGTTTAACGCGCGACAATGTGGTCCGACTTGGGTTTAGGCTGATGGGTCTGATGTAATCCAGCCTTATGAACAGTGGCGTGATGAGCCTGTTTATCGTGTTTAGACGGCCCCAAATAGGGTGGCCGAGTGTGATGTCGGTTGGGACTTTTGGGATTGTTGTCCCCCGCAGTTTGGGCCGAGACCGAAACGGTAAGGGTAAAGGCTAACAAGATGGTTATGAGATAGATTTTCATGACGTTCCCTCGCTGTTACTGAAAGATATACTGGTTAATGAAATTACTAGCGCCCTGGTCTGCGACGAAAAGACTCCAACCGGAGTCGAAGGACAAATAGAGTGGATAGCTGAACCCGGCAATCTCTCCCACATAGGTTCCCTGAGTCGTGGACTCCACCACCCTGCCGTTATTGGTGTCGGAAATCCACAAATTGTTTTGCGAATCTACCGTGATGCCGTTCGGTCCGCTCAGAGCCGTTGTCCAACCTGAACCGTTGAAAGAGGTGAGAAGATTATAGCCATAGTCAAACTCGACGACCTGGCTATTGGTGTTGTCCATTGCGTAAATGTTTCCGGATTGGTCTAATGCCACGCCGTTAAACCCATAACCGCCCGCCGTGGTCTGGTTGAGAATAGCGTCATCCATCCAGGCCAGGTTATAGATAATGCCGGAGTTGTCAGCGACAATCAAGTTGCCGTTAGAGTCAATTTTGACGTCCAAGGGGAACGACAGTCCGCCCCCTCCCGACCAGGTGTAATCGTAAGTGGCGCTTCCGCTGCCCAGAATGAATCCTTCCACTTGCCCGTTGGCGGTGTCGCAGAAATAAACCTCGCCGAAAGAATCGATGGCGATTCCCCCGTTTATCAACGCGCCGCCAGCCTGAGGCGTAATATTGTACTGGTAATTCCCGTTGTCATCGAACACTTGAAGGTCGTCGCTTCCTGTATCGCTGGCCACAATAAAGCCCGCGCCGATGGCGATACCGGAAACTTCAGAGAAATTACCGCCAGTTCCACCCGAACCGTGCTGGCCCAGTTGGGCGAAAAGCACCCAACTAGAAGTGGCATAGGGCGTGCTGGTGATAGTGGGCGTGTTGGTCGGCGTACCCGTGGGAGTACTGGTGGGCGTATCCGTCAATGTGGCCGTGGGGCCGGCGACTGTATCGGTAGGCGTGTTGGTGAATGTGGAAGTGAACGTTAGTGTTGGGGTCGTATGTGTCATCGTCGGAACCTGTGTCGCCTGACTGACCGCGGTAGGCGTACCAAATGTGCTCGTCGCCGTATTGGTGGCGGTGTTGGTAACGGTATTCGTCGGCGTGTCAGTGGCGGTGTCGGTGGACGTATCCGTAAAAGTGGCCGTGGGAACGATAAACGTATTTGTGGCTGTGTTGGTGGCCGTGCTGGTGTTTGTATTGGTAGCGGTATTCGTATAAGTATTCGTGGGACCTGCCGCCGTATTTGTCGGCGTGTTGGTCGCCGTATAGGTGGCGGTGCTAGTCGAGGTGTTGGTCGCCGTCTGTGTATCCGTAACGGTGGGGGTATTGGTAAAGGTGCTCGTGGGCCCCGCAGTCTGTGTGTTGGTCGGTGTATTCGTGGGTGTAGCGGTGTTCATCGTCGCCGTGGGAGTCGTTGTGTTCGTGGGTGTCGCGGTGTTCATCGTTGCCGTGGGGGTAAATCCCAGGGGTGAAACCGGACTATGCCCGCAGGCCGTCACCAAGGTGAGCGCAGTGCTTAACAAAAGACATAGAAAAAACGTAATCTTTATCACTAAAGTCTTCCCATCTGTCATTCACGAGATGTTTGCGAAACCGCTTAAAAAGCCAAAATCGACAATATGCGAGACAGCAGTTTATCAACTTTGCCCTTGGCCTAAAAGGTTTATATAAAAACGAAGATATTCTGGGCGATTTGATTTCATTTAAATAAATGGACTAGGCTTTTTTCGGAGATTTCTTTTTTTCTCGGGTTTTGACCCAAAGGATTTGAGCCAGGAAGATGCCGCTACCTCAAGCGAATAATCATTGGCCCAGTGAAGGCGGCCTTCCAATTCCTCCTTGGTAAAATGGGATTTCAACAATTCGGACAAGGGCACCATATCGTCCTTGGTTTGCCGTCGGCAGGTCGGGTCGGAAATGGCGGATTTCAAAATTTGCATGGCCATTTTATCCTCCCCTTTGCTTTTCATTAACCGCGCCAAACCAGTCAGGGCGTCCGCCAGCAGGGGTTTGCATTGGGTGGGAATGACCAGCTTAAGTGACTGGAGGATATATTTTTCAGCCTCCGCCAAATTCTTATCAAGGCACTCGATCTCGCCCAAATGGGTAAGTGTCGCTACTTGCCCCAAAACATCCTCGATTTCAGTGAATAGTTTCAGGGCTTTTAGGAAACCATCCTTAGCATGCCCCCACTGGCCCCGAAAAAGTTCAATGGCCGCTAGGTGATACTCATTCCACGCCTCACCTTCCGGACTTTTGCCGACTTTCCGGGCCGTAGCCCATGCTGCGCGGTAGCATTTTTCCGCCTCAATATCATTTCCCTCAGCCAAAAAAATGTTTCCCATCAGGTCATTGACCCATGCCTGACCGGGCAAATACTTCGCCTCTTCGAAATTCTTTTGAGCCTCCGCTAAAAGCGTCCTGGCGTTCTCGTAATCCCCTTTGGCCCAAAACACATTTCCCAAAAAAGCCTTACTGTGCGCCACGCCCAGATGGTCCTTTAACTCATGGCAAAGCATACGGCTTTCAATGTAGGTGGTGATGGCCTTGTTATATTCCCCCAGCAGTTCTAGCACCCTTCCCAGTTTCGAAAGGCAGCGACCCACTGCGTTCTTATCCGAAAGCTGCTGATAACCTTTCAAAGCGTTCGCGAAACATTCCCCGGCAAACCACAATTTCCCTTCCACAAGGCAGGTTTCGCCCTTTTGGTAATACAACGCCAACTCTTCATCGGCTTTAATCGATTTTAGGCTCGATTCAGACAAAAACCTTCTCCCGAATATCAAAAGATAAGAACAACCGCCGCCCGGCGACTGGTATTAATTATAAACTTACTCTTCGATTTATGGAATTACCTTTCCCTTAGCTGGGGCATTCCAACTCTTGGATGGGCCACAAAGGGCCTACAGGCTTGTCCAGTGTCTAACCTATAGCTATTCATTATCGACATAATGATCAATAGGGCTGCCCACACCCGTTCCCAATAGACAACGTTGTGTACAAGGCGAGACACGAGGTTTGTTGATACCATCTTAAAGAAATCGTAACCAACCGAGTTGGGAATTTTGGTTGTAGCAACCCTGGTAGTTGGTATCTGACAAATCATTAAATGAATTACTTTCCGAGGGGAAAAGTACCATAGCACTGAATGTTATTTTGGCCCGCAGTTTAAATTGGAGAGTAGTTAAAAAATTGCTTTAGGGAAAACTGCTACAGAAAATCGAGGCGGGCGCGGTGGTCGAATTCGTGGCGCCCATCAGCATAAATACATAATCCCCACCCTGTGAAAAGCGGGTGCGGATCGTATTGATGCCGTAACTGCCGACCGTCGCCCAGGTTTTGGTCGTTGTATAGTTCGCCGTGCTGAACACATAAAGGCTGGGCCCGTCGGGAGCGACGATATGTTGTGAGTCCGGACTAAACCCCGCCGAGTAAGGATAAGCCCCGGTATTCCAGTCCCCGTTGCTTCCCAAAATATTGGTCGGCGGAAAATCCACGATGGTATAAGTGGGAGAGGTTGTATTGCCCGAGCCAACAGGGAAAGCCAAGTGAGTGTCATCGGGCGAAAGCGCGATATCTTCACCGTTCGAGCCGCAATTCGTATTGACCGTATTTTGGGTAATGGTATAGGTGGCGGGGTTATAAGCGTAACTGTACAGATAGCTGGGCGAGGTTCCTTGCACGCCATAATAAAGCGTATTGGTGCTGGCCTCAAAAACAGGAAAACCCACATCCGGTATCGCGACCGTATTCAAACGCGTTCCCGCATTGCCGTTCAAAATCGTGAGCGTCTGGGTATTCCAAATCCCCTGACACACGAATACCAAACCATTGAACGCGCACAAATGATCGCCGATATCGGTTGTTGTAATGCTAGACACCGCGCCGGTGTTCAGGTTGACCCTCTCAATTTTCGTGGCCCCATCCAGAGTGCAGTAGAGATAGCCGTTGGTCGAATCCATCGCCAGATCGCCCGGCGTGCCGGGCAGCGCGAAAGTCTGCAGGACGGTATTCGTAATCACGTTATATTCCACGATCTGGGCGTTCTGCTTGTCGCCATAGAGCACAATGCCGTTGCAAAGCGGAACAAAGGACTGGGAAGGATTGATCGTGCGGGTCACCGTCACGCCGGACGCGGTGTCGCTATTGCAGCTGTAGTTCACCCCCCCGGAAGAGTTGGGTGTAGAGGTCGCGGTATTGGTGGCGGTCACCGTCGCTGTATTAGTCGGAGTTGAGGTAGATGCCGGGGGACCGCTGGATGTGTTGGTCGGGATGGCGGTGAAGGTAGAAGTGGAAACAACCACAGCGGTGGAGGTCGCCGTCGCGGGAACACCGATGCCTAAGGGCGTGACGCTGTAAGTATTTTTGCAAGCCAACGGTAGAGCCGAAGCCAGAACAATTAAGATCAATATTAAATTGCGATATTTCAAAACATATATCCTTGGGCACCCGCCATTGGGGCAAAGTATACCACAGTCTGAAAAAGGCCTTTATGGCTCAAAAATAGGCCGAAATCGTCAGACCCCCAAAGGGGCCGCTGAGGTCCACCGAAACCGGACGCCACCCGCTGGGCATTCCGGAAGGATTGGACGTTATAAACAGAAGCGAATAACCGGCGCCTCCATTGGCGTTGAACATTTCGGTCACCTGCCCCGTGCCTAAACTGGTCGTGCCGGTTAAGGAACTCATACCCAGTACCTGATAACCCACCATCGGCGTAATGACGGCGTCGTTGCCCAAATGCCAGTCGAGCCCCAATTGCAGCTGACCTCCGAAACCCGAACTCCCCAAACTGGCCGTATAAGTATTACCGGGAGTATTGTTCCCCACCGCGTCGCCCATAGAGGCCGCCAGGGGCCCGCCCGCCACGAAAACCCGGAAGGAACCGGGGGTTAAGAAATACCGGGCGTTCAAGCCCAGACTAAAAACCGTAAAGGTCTGGTAGGTTGATTCATTTCCAAAAACCGTCGACGTGAGAGTTTCCGTATAAGAACCAATCGGACCATAAGCCAAGGAAAGACCTATTTCCAGATCGGAGGATAATTGAAGCACAGGCTCGATGCCCAGATTCGCGTAACCGGCGGGCACTTCGGCGACATAACTCAAGTGGGAATCAACGTTGAGCAATTGGCTAAAGAAGGCGTTGCCCGCGACACCCTGAACGTTAAAATCCGCCCAGTTGATGAGAACAATAGAAGATTCTAAGCGAAAACCTATTTTGCCGGATTCAGCCCGGGCAGGCGAAACGGTGGATTGTCCTCCGGCCAGTTGATCGTTTACCCATAACTGGTCAGACGAGTTTAAGAGGGTGAATGATTTTTGAGCGTAAGCTTTCACCGCGGGATTAGGTTTTAACCGGTCCATCAAAGTGAAATAAACCACCGCGTTTCGCTTGTCGCCCATCTTGTTGTAGTCCGCGCCCATCCAGTAATAAGACACATAATCATTCGGGTTTTGCTGTATGGCCTGTTGAAAATAAGGGATCGCCGCCTGGTATTGCTGGCTCTTATATAAGGCTATCCCCTGGTCTATGGGATTTCCCGGCTCGGCCGCAGCAGGAGCCGTTAACGTAAGAGAAGCCCCCACTCTGGCTTGCAAGCCCCGGATAAACTGGGCCATCTGATCGGTCGGTTGAAGCGCTTGAATCTGCTGATAGTCTGTTAACGCCGCGGCGTATTGCCCTAAAAGGTAATTGCAGTTGGCACGGCCGTGAAGCGACACGATATTGTTGGGATCCAATTGGATCGCGGCGGAAAACCAAGGAATCGCCTGTGAATAGTTTTTAGCCTGGTAAAGCTGCAAACCCGCATTGTAATAGTCCGTCGCTGTGTAAGCCAGAAGAGACGAGGATAATCCAAACGCGAGCGCTAGAAAAAAAATGGTTTTTCGAAGAAGCCTTTTCATTCATACCCTAAAAAAATATTTAAATGTTGAAAATAAATTCGAGCCCAAGATGACATGATTATTCCGCGATGCCTCCCTGTCAAACGGCGTTTATTATATATGGAAATTGTCACCCACGAACCCAATTAATATTCGCCTCAAAAACAACTTCAGGGAAAATTACTACAAAAAATAGAGGCTGGCGCGGTGGTGGAAGTCTTGTCACCGATCAACATAAGAACATAATCCCCGCCCTGTGAAAAACGGGCGCGAAAAGCGCTCGGAACACCCGTTACGACATTAGACCAGGTTTTGGTAGTGGTATAGTTCACGGTGCTGAACACAAAAACATTGTTGCCGTTGGTAGATACCAGATGCTGGGAATCGGGGCTGAAACCCGCCGTTTCCGGATAAGCCCCTGTACTCCAGGCCCCATTGCTTCCCAAAATATTGGCGGGAGGAAAATCAACAATCGTATAAGGCGGCGTGGTATTGCCAGATCCGACCGAGAAAGCCAGGTGATTGTCATCAGGTGAAATGGTCAGATCCAAACCGTTAGAACCGGCACCTGAATTGACGGCATTTTGCGTGATCGTATAGGTGGCGGGGTTATAGGCGTAACTGTACAAATAACTTGGCGAAACGCCATCGGCGCCAAAATAAAGGGTATTGGTACTAGACTCAAAAAGAGGATAGCCCACCCACGGTATCGAAAAGGTATTTAAAACCGTTCCCGCGTTTCCGTTAATAATCGTCAGCGTCTGACTGGCCCAAACCCCTTGGCACACAAAAACCAATCCATTCGACGCGCTTAAATGGTCTCCAATATCCGTGGTCGTGATGCTGGTGACAACGCTTGTCGTTAGATTCACCCTCTCAATCTTTGAGGCCCCATCCACAGTGCAAAAAAGATTGCCGTTGGTTGAGTCCAACGCCAGGTCGCCGGGCGTTCCGGTCAATGCAAAAGTCTGCATCACTGTATTCGTAATCACGTTATATTCCACAATCTGGGCGTTCTTCCGGTCTCCATAAAGAACAACACCGTTGCAAAGCGGAACAAAGGACCGGGAAGGATTGATGGTTTGAGTCACAGTCACCGCAGACGCAATGTCGCTATTACAGTTGTAGCCGGTAGTAATAGGGGTGTTGGTTGGGGTAAATGTGGCTGTCGCAGTGGCGGGGTTGCTAGTCGAAGTGGGGGTTGCCACACTGGTAGGCGACAAAATAAAAGTTTTCTGACAAGCCAACGGCCAAGCCGAAGCCAGAACTATCAAAATAAAGATCAAGTTGCGATATTTCATTTCACCTATACCAGAATGCTTACTATTGCGACAAAGTATACCACAGTCCCTAAAAGTTCCTCTCCCTGCTTTATTTTACCCTTTTAATATGAAAAACTATTTATATCGGATAAGCCTCCATGACCCAATTCCTCATGGCAGTGTCAGTTTTATTTTGGATTTCCTTGTTTTTGCCAGAAAAAAGTCAGGCGGAAGATAATAGTGTCGAGTCCGAAAGGATTGATCCTTTCGGACTCACCGTGGATCTCTCCCTGGTCTTGCAACGGACGCCGTTTCCAACACTCCCTACCGTTTCTCGGGCAAGCTGGTGCCCGAATATCGGTTTGACGATGTTGGCTTCGGGCTGGTAGGCCAGGCCCGTTATGACAATCCCGCCTGGGATTTCGGCTTGGGCTTGCGGGAAGACCTTTTGTTTTTTAAATTCGCTCCCAACACGGGACTGAGGCTCATCCTTGACCAGACGCCTTGGCTCAACGTCCCGAAAGGCCTCATCGAAGGCGGCGTCGTGGCGGATTTTTCGGGCATCGCCCGCATGGGTCTCTGGTACAACCGGGACACTCAGACCAACGTCTCCAGCATCCTATTTTCCAGCGGCATCGACCTGCAAACCCTGGGCAAGCTTATCTTTCCCCCGGCATCCGAACCCGATTTTAATAACCACATGGATCATTGGTCGGCGAATCCGTCTCAAATGCCGTCGTCTCCTGAAGGCCCGGTTTCCTCGCACAAAATCGCGCTGGTGGTCAGCGACGGCGGCAGTACGGGTGCCTGGGCCATGGGTGTCATTCAATACCTGATGGAAAAGAAACACAACCAATTCGATATGTTTTGCGGTACCAGCACGGGCTCGCTCATGGCTCCCTTTTTGGTCATCGGCGACCTGAATGATCTCCTAGCCATCTATAGCACGGTGAAGACCAGCGACATTTTCCGGCTCAACAGCCCCGCCGAAATGGTATCCAACGGCGCCCTCTTTTCCACCGGCCCCCCGCAAAACCTCATCTGGAGCACGGCCACCGAGGAACGGTGGAAAAAAATCCAGTCCTCTCCCAGACAGATCATCATTACAACCGTCTGCCTGCAGATATCCCAGCGGTTTACTTTTATACCGGTCCCCGGGAAATTCAAACCCGCTATACTGCTGCTTATCTTTCCAAACACCCCGGCTTCCCGGCAGATGGCAACATGTCCGCCATCCGTATTCAGAACAGGGACACTCTCATGCGGGCCATGCTGGCTTCCTGCGTTGCGCCGGTCATCGGCCCGGCCACCCACATTCCCAAAGGCTCTGTCTATCAGTATTCGGACGGGGGCGTGGAGGAATACGCCCCCATCAGCGTCGCCCTCTTGAACGGCGCCGACGAGGTTTACGCCATCGTCCTGTCGCCCAGCAAGTCCAAAGTGCAGAAAAAAAATTCATGGACATGGTGGGTTCCATCCAGCAGACCATTAATATTTTCGCCGACCGGGTCGACCAGGCCAATGTGATGGAGGCCCAGTATCTGGCGGCGGCCCTGGGCAAAAAATTAGTGATCATCCAGACCGATTTCACCCTGACCGGAGACGCCCGCAACCCAAATGATTTTGATCCTGCCACGATGCGGCGCTTGATGAAGGAAGGGTATTTGAAGGCGCAGGAGGAACTACTGTAAAACAAAAAAATCGAGTGGTACCTAGTTTTATATCTTTCGGCCGTCCTGAACTATTTCTCGAATATCGTTGTTCTCCAGAATCGCCTTCCGCGGACCAATAATGGCAGCCTCAATCATCGCTTGGGCCAGTTCCGTGGAGGAGATGATCAGGCCCGGCAGAAAAAGGTAAAAAAACGGTGTCAGGGGTTCCAGAATTCCTTCGAGGAGACTTTTTTTGGCTGATTTTTCGCGTGATGAATGTAGCCGAGCCGGAAGTGATGAAGATGAGCTATGCCCAGCCGCTCCAAAGCATTTTCGGTTTTTCCTTTGACGCGCGCGAATAAGAGGAGGCTTTCTTCCGTTGAGTCCGCTCCCCACCCAACTCAAAAAGCAAAGATAAAACCCGGATTCACCAAAGCCATGGTCTTGGCCTCCAAAGGACATCCTCAAAAGTAATCCGGATATAGTCTGTCGCAGGTTCAAATTTTACATTCAATTTCACTTTTCGTTTTTTACTTATTATCTCAGCTTTCAAAAGCCAGGGAATATTAGGCAAAACCCATTTTCGCGGGGAGTGATGGAACGGAAAAACCAAGAGTTTGGCGGGGGCATAGTTTCTTTAGCCCCAGAGTTGTAAGAAATTTTTACAACAATAGGCTTCACTTCAGAACCCACTTCTCGATTCATTTTCAAAAACAAAAACGAAGCATTTTCGAAAAAGTGTCTATTTTCTGGCCGGTTTTTCCCCTTTCAAACTCACTATGGGTAAATAGCATTTTGGCATGTTGTTTTCTGTTGTGTCGATTTTCACCTAACTCTACAATTCGCAAACTTTATTTCTTCCAAACTATTCTAAAATCACAGGGAAACAAATCATGCGTGACGCTTACTTCGTTGTCCCCGGAGACGATGTACCCTTAGACAACCCTGCGCAATTAAAAAAAGATGTGAGTTCTGAAGGCTCTCCCCAAACGCCATCATCTTCCGTTGACCCGTCCACGCAAAAAACTGAATAATCTGAAAATCAAAACTTGATTCTTGGAAATTTCGAGAACCTCATTAACCAACTTCTGACCATTTTTTCCTTTTGGGCAAAAAAAAGCCGGGCTTGATTAAGCCCGGCTTCGAGATGAGAGACGACTACCTCATCGAATTAAGAATATATAATATGGATTGAGCCAATTGAGTTTCGTATTGGTCAAAAATGAACGGCTTGGATGATTCAGGATTGACCGCCGTGATAGCACCTAGAAACTTTGGGCTATTGGCGACAGCGGATACCAAACCGATCGGCGCGGTCACATTCAAAACTTCAACCGGCGTATGACCGATAAAATCATCTCCGTAAAGGCTCTGGGTGTAATTGGCCGTTCCCAGTTTGAAATGTTGATCGCCCGCTAAAAGGCTGACCGTATCGCCGGTCTCGTACTTATTACCCAGCGTCAAAGTGATGAGATGCTTATCGTAATGGACTTCGGTAAAAGTAAGATTGATCGAGGCGCCCGTTTCACTGTATTTCTTGCCGGGAAACGAAACTTTCCAGAGCATCATCAGTTGATGGCCGGATATCGTATCGCCTGTGCCCGGAACACCATCGCCATAGGGGCCGTTCTCAGAGACATTGGTGACATCATTAACTTCGTCATAGGTAACCTTAAAATGATCCAGATAAGACGGTTTTGCGTTACCAGCGGCACCTTGATCCGCGTTGACGACGTTCATACCCATGAATAAAAAAGCTGCGAAAACAAAAGTTAAACCCTTCATATCACGACTCCTTTAGTTGATTTACCCCACTCACACTCTAAAAGCACCCCGATATTACAGCATTGTCCTGACAATGGTTAAGCAATTTTCCTAAGTTTAAATAAAACCGCCGATGGAGTTTTTAGCCTGATCAGCATTATTTCGGCGCCGTGGGAACGGCCCGGTGGGAAAAATACTTAACGGAAAATAGCTGGAGTTTTCATTTTTACCGATCACGGCTATTCCCCAGGGCCACGCCTACAGCAAACTCTTTTTTCTGTTTTCAATTGTTTTGGTGATGGGAGGAGCTTTGTGCCTACGCAGTTACAGCCCAACAGCAGAGGCCCAAACGCCTAAGTGTCTCTAGCCGTTCGGGTATCCAATCCTCTTTCGGTTTCTTTAAAAATCCACATCCAGCCGCACTCCGGTCTGTCCCCATAGTCCGCTGGCGTTAAAGCTGTATTGGCCGTCGCCGCTGCCCCAGGGGGCCGCGACATAGATCCGGCCGCTGATGCGGTTGGTGAATTGGCAGATAGTATCCAGCCGCGAATAACCGCTGTTACCATTGAAGTTGTAAAGGTTGGTCTCCGCGAGAGTGATGTCCAGCCACTGAAAAGGCCCCACCAAACTGATGGCGAAGACCCCGAACTGGGACGAGGAATAGCTTTCAAAGCTGGAACCGCCGCTCAGGGTGGGGTAATTGGCGAACTCCGCCTCAAAGGTCGCGGTCTGGCTTTGCTGGTCGGCGTAACGGGTTTCCCAATCCGCACCGGTGCTGAAAGCGCCTTCCCAATTGCCGCTGCTGTCTTCCCCCGCGGCGCCCTCGAAATACGCGTCGATGTCGCCGATCCCCTGGGAAATATCAAACCCCGCCCGGCCCGATTGACCCTTGGGCAGATAACCCGAGAGCGATATTTCACCGCTCTCCAAAAACCCAAAACTATCGTAAGCCGCCTCGCCACGGAAATAACCGCCCGCGGGGTTGTCGTTGGTGGGATTACCCGGCAGGCCCACCATATAGAGGTTGGCGGTGCCCGAGGGAACCTGCACCATCACCATATCCACACCCGTGCGCTCATCCGAGGGCAGGAAAAAATCATAAGGCGTGGAATTGAGGAAGTCGGTGGGGTTGAAGAACTTGGCGGCGCCGTATTTTATTTTCTGGCGGCCGATGGTCAGAAAAATCTGGTGGTTGATATTGGCTGAGATTCTTAATTCCTGAAGCTGTACGGACAGGTTATCGCTGTTCTGCTGGCCGAAACCGTAGGGGTTGGTGTAACTGCTGGTCGTGGGATTGCCGCTGGAAACTCCCGTGGGATCGTAAAAAGCCCGGATGCGGGCAAAAACCCGGTTGTCGTTCTCCAACTTGGTATCCAGGTAAAGGAAAAGGATGTTCGGGTTACTGATAATATTCTGGTCCAGGGCAGAACCGTTCTGCAGGTAATAATCCGCCTCGGTGGAAAGGGTTCCGCCGATCTGGGTATTCTCCTCGGCGGAGGTCAAAAGATTATGGGGCTTGCCCGCCATGACATCTTCGCTGGAGGTTTCGGAGGCTGAGCCCGGAGTGTTGGGCGTTGCCACCGGTATCGCAGTGGCGGCACTTCCGCCGAACATATCCTGTTCGGAAGGCCGGTCGTCTGCCAAGACCCATCCCGCCGTCAACCAAACCACCGTCATCAGGAAAAAAATTCGTTTCATAGAACCGAGTCCTTTAAAAAATTTTAGAGCCAACCCTCTTAACAAACCCTTAGGAGCAAAAGCAAAGTTTCTACATTTTAACCTTATCAGTTGTCCGCGTTGTCTCTCCGTAGGGGACAGGTTTCAATTACCGAATCTTTACATTTTGTTGAGTTTAAGCATGTAAAACAGGTAAACAAAAATTGATGCTATACCACAAAACACATAAATCCAATTACGGGTTGCTACATAAGCGAAGAGAAGGCCAACCCAAACCAGCAGACCCAAATAATACAACCAAGCCATTTTTTTATAGGCATGATGAGAAACTTTCAGATACCTAGGCAGAACTTCATCAATTAAAACTTTTCCATTTTCAAACTCGGAAGTGCCAAACCTGTATTTTTTATTGTCAGCTGTACGCAAAATTAAGTACCGTTCACTTATCCCCATACCCCCCCGAGTACCCAGTTTGCACGATAGTAAAGGCTTCAAGAATATCTTTCCATTCATACTGGTAATCAGCATATAAAGCTTTAATCAATATTCCTTTGGGAGAAACCTGAACTTCACGAACGACTGATGGTAAACCTAAACGAAAAATGAACATTGCCCAGATGGGAGCATGGGATTTAAAAATCGTAATTTCGTCTTTTTTCTCAGCCACGCTTACCCTCATGTTCATTTTGTAGAGAATCCTTGTTCCCCTTGTCCACTCCGGGTCCCCGTCGCAGACAAGAATCCCTGACGGTAAACCGGTTCTACCGGCTCTTCGTTTCCAACCAAGCCTTAGTGAACATATTCTCCGGCAGGGTCGAGAGATCTACCGACTGGATGATGACCAGGGTGGAATTGCCCTTGTCGATTTCGTCATAGATATGTATCTCGTGAGGAAACCACAGATAGTCCTTCTTGGCATCGCTGTAGAGCTTGTCCCATTTGGGATCATAGCTGGTGCGCATAAGCCGACCCGAGAGGGCAAAATCCTGCCGCTTGAGGTAATTGCCGGTGGCTTCATCCACCCAGAATTCCACTAGTGGATAGGCCACGTCGATACCTGACTTGACCGTTAGCTTCAAGTGCCAGACGGTGAAACTGCCCAGCTTTTCCTCGCCCACAAATTGCGGATCATATTGTTCGGCCAGGTTCGACTGGTCGAAATCTTCCCGGTCCGAATCCGTGCCCCCGATCCGTTCCCGGTCGGTGCGGCGTTCCCACTTGCCTACCGAGGGGTCGTAATACCAAAGATTGCGGTCAACCCGCAGATAGCCCTTGCCCGCGTCCGTTTTCGGTTTCGTGAAAAGGATCATCAGCTTCTGGTCGACGTCACGGCGGTAGACCAGGGCTTCCTGGACGATATCCGGCTTGTCCTTCTGGTGCTGTTCCAAATAAACCAAAGCCTTATAGTCTCCCCCGCTGCGGATGCGCAGGTCGATGCCTTTGAGAATATCGACCATCTTGTCATGGCCCAGGGTCTGGGCGAAAAGCCCAGCAGGCGTCAGCGTCAAAACAGAAATAAACAGAATTTGAAACACAGAGTTAAACAGAGTGAACAGAGTATGGTTTTTAAGAAAAACAAAACCAATAAGGTCTTTCGCCTTACTCTGCGTAACTCCGTTAACTCTGTGGTAAAAGGGGTTTTGACTTTTCATAATTTCTCCTTGGAAGTTATCCGACATGAGATATGGCCGTGACGGGTTTCATCCGCGCGGCTTTCAACGAAGGGATCATCGAAACGACTGTGCAACAAAGCGTAATGACAGCCATGCTGCCCAGAATGCGGGCCGGTTCCAGCGCAAACTTGAGTGTGCTGGACATGGTAAAGAATTGCGCCCCCGTCGGCACCGGCACCTGCACTGCGTTCAGGATCACCGCCAGCAAACTACCCAGGACAGCGCCCAGGGCCGTTCCCATCACTCCCAAGCAAAAAGCCTCCATGATGAACATCAGCATCACCAGGCGCCGCCGCATACCGATGGCGCGAAGGGTGCCGATTTCCCGGGTACGTTCCCGGATGGCGATCCAAAGGCTGTTCATGATCCCCACGGCGATGATGACCAACAACACCGAGGTCAAAAGAAAGCTTAACCCGTCGATGGCGCTCAAAGTCCAGGTCACATAGCTGATCTCGTCATCCCAACTGGTGATGTCCAGCTTCTGGCCGGTCCATTCTTCTTTGCTGACCTCCTGCATTTTTATCCAGAAGGCCTTACTGGAGCGGTCCACCACGTCATAACCCGCGCCGATCAGGGTCTTGCGCAGCAGGTCCATGTCCTTTGGGAGGCGGCCGCGATTTTTCAAATAAATCAGCAATGCCCCGGTGGTGCTTTCGTTGGTTTGATCCAGTTTATTCAGAGTTTCCTGAGGCAGGAAAACGTTCCAGGAGGTCAAAAGTCCCATATCCTCCGCCACTCCGCAGACCCTCACGTCCACGGTGTTGTTGACGCCCCGGTCCGTAAGGACCGAAAAGACCATACTGTCGCCTGTCTTCACTTTGAGTTTCTTGGCCTGGCTTTCGAAGATGAGCACGTTGCCGGGCTTGGCGAGATCTTCCACGTTGCCTTCTTTCATTTTGAGTACTTTGGGCAGGCGGGGTTCATGGGCCATATCCACCCCCGCGATTCCCACCTGCATACTATTTTGATCTGACACCAGGCGGGCCCAGCCCCGGCCCCGGGCCGTCACGAAATCCACGTCGGGCAGAGTCTTTTCCACGATGTCCTGAATCTTCTTATAGTCGGTCACCAGGGGCGCGCTCTGCCCCGCCGTGACCTTGTAATAACCGCCCACGTTCATATCGCCGGTGGCGACCGTCAATGCCGATTCCAGCATGGTTTGTTTGACGCCCGAGGAAAGGCACCCCAGGAAAACCAACAGCGTGGTGACCCCTGCAATTGCCCCGCCCAAAAAGATGGTCCTTCGCCCGTGGCTCAAGAGATTACGGAATGCGATAAGAAAAAGTTGTCCCATTTGAAGCTCCTTTATTCGTCTGAGGCCATCGCCTGGATGGGCGAGACCTGGGTGGCCATCATGGCCGGGTAAAGCGCCGAGACGCAGGTGACGATCAGTACGACGAAGAAAGCCCCGATGAGGCTTCCCGCGTTCAGGTCGGGATAAAGCCGGGGGCCCGAGAAGAAGAAATAGAGGAAGTCGTTGGACGCCGGTATGCCCGCGTGATTGAGAAAGACGACAAAAGCGCTGCCCAGGGCCGAGCCTATGGCGCCAAAGACCATTCCCAAAACCACCGTTTCGGTCAGCACCATGGCCAGCACGAAACTTTTCCGGGCGCCGATGGCCCGCATGGTGCCGATCTCGCGCATTCTCTGCAGGGTGGCCATGACGACCGCGTTGTTGATAATCACCAGGGCCACCACAAAGATGATGGCAGTGGCGAAATAAAGGATCGCCTTGGCGACAAAAACAAACTGGCCCAGATTACCCGCGGCTTTCTGCCAGTCGATGACCTTCAGGCCCAAATTATCTTTATCGCAGGCGGTCTGGAGGCGCTTCATGGTCTCCTTCAGTTGAGAGGGATCTTTGAGCAGAATCGCGGCGCCCATGGCCACACCCTTGTCGATCTCATCCTGGCTATAAACCCGTTGGGTCAAATCCACCCGTTTGACCTTGTTACTGCCGCCCATTTCGGCCTTGTCGTTGATCGCCTTCTGCTGGCTTTGTTCCACGTCGGAGGCTCCCCCTCCGAAGAGATCGGCCTCAGCCTGATCCCGGGCAACAAACTTCACGCCCGCGGCCTTTTCCAAAGACTTGGTCTCGGCGATCTTGTCCGGTGTCACATAACCGTAGAGGTCGCGGAAGCTTATCAGGTCCATCAGGCTCAAGCCGCCGGCCAGACCGGATTTTTCCAAACCCTTGAACTGGAAGGTGCCATAAACCTTCACGTTGACCGCTTCCACCGAGCCGGACTTGGTATAAGCCTTGATGGTCAAAAGCTCGCCGGGTTTCAACCGGTAAAGCTCCACCAGCGGGGCCAATTCATCGTAGAAAATTTTATAGCGGGCCTCGAAATCGGAGTCATTCGCATCAAAGAATGCCGAGAGCAATTTCGAAAGATCTGTCTCTTTTGAATTGAGCACAACTTGCAGAATAGACACGGCCTTCTGGCCGGAGAGAGGGTCCAATTGTAGGACGATTTCCCGGGTCTGGAGTTTGTTCTGTTTGACTAAATCTTGCAGGTCCGGGTTTTTTGCGATCTTCTTGTTCTTTTCGGTCAGAGCCTCATGGATCTGGTCCATCCGGTGGGCGGACTTGAGCTTGAACATTTCCTCGTAAACATACTTCGAGAGCAGCATGCCCCGATGACCCGGCGGCACCATTTGGCCATCCACGATCTGCATGCGGTCAAAGGACTTGGCAAAAGCGTCTAGGTCAGTGCCAACGTAGGAAAGAAAAATCTGGTCCGAGTCCGGGATTAAATAAGCAATCTTGTTTTCCAGGAATTCCAGATGGTTGAAGGGGTCACGGTCGAAGCTGTTCCAAAAGGTGTTCAAGGAGACCTTTTTTAGATTTTCCGCCGCGTCAGGATCGAAAGACCCGTTGGAGGCGATGCGGTTGACCTTGCCCATGTCGGTCTGGATGTCCAAAACCATCTGGCGTACGTGAGCCTTAAGGCTCTCCACCACCGGCTTGGGTTGCCGGGTGCCTGGGGAGACAGCTTTTCGAAGTTTTTCGAGCACCTGATCGATGGTATTGCCATAGACCACGATGGCGGTATTAACGCCCTCGGGCACCACCGCTTTGACGTTGGGGTCTGACATCAAGGGACCTTTGATTTTGGAAAAATCGGGTATGGGGTCCAGGTCCGGTATCTGCCAGCTGTCGAAGAGGGCTGGAGAATCCGCGGAGGACGCCTCGTAAACCTGGGCGTTGCCCGCCACCGAGCCGATGATGCTGCGGCTCATGGACTTATCCATACTGTCCACCAGGGATCCGCCGACCACAAAAAAGAAGGTGCCCACCAGGATGATGATCCCGATGACCATGTTCAGAAAGCTCGAGAAGATATTCCGGAGCGAGGTTTGGAGAAGAAGAAGGACCCAGGACATTAGTGCTTCCCTGCCGTCTCGGCCTTGCCATCCGTGATTTTGCCGTCAGCCAGACGGATAACCGTGTTGGCATGGGACATGACCTTGGCGTCGTGGGTGGAAAAGATGAAGGTGGTTTTTTCCGTGCGGTTCATTTCTTTCATCAGGTCAATAATATTTTCGCCGGTAACAGAGTCCAGATTGGCGGTTGGTTCATCCGCCAAAACAATTTTGGGCTGGGTAACCAGAGCCCGGGCAATCGCCACCCTTTGGCGCTGTCCGCCTGAAAGCTCACTGGGACGGTGTTTGGAATGTTTGTCCAGGCCCACCTTCACCAGCAACGCGTCCACACGAGAAGCCCTTTCGGCCTTGGTGTATTTGCGCTGAAGCATCAGGGGAAATTCCACGTTTTGAAACACGCTCAAGACCGGGACCAAGTTGAAGCTTTGGAAGATAAATCCCAGAGTGTTCAGGCGCAGGTCCGTTAATTGGCGGTCGTTGAGTTTTGCGGTGTCCTGTCCATCGACCAGGACCTGGCCCGAGGTAGCCGTATCCACGCAGCCAATAAGGTTGAGCAGGGTCGTTTTACCCGAACCGGAAGGGCCCACAATGGAAAGAAAATCGCCCTGGGTAATGGAGAGACTGACCCCCTGGAGCGCTTTAACCACTACTTTATCGAGAGGATAATCTTTATAAACATTTTGGATTGTGACGATTTCAGCCATCGGAGACCTCTTTAAAAAATTAATTAATATTCAACATTCCATACCGCCCAGCCAAATCACTTGAAAAAGCCAACCAGAGTATTCACCAATACCCCGTCGAAAGGAAAGAACCAAACCTTGCTTTTTTTGTCTATTCCGCCTCGGCAAAAAACGCCTCTATTTCAAAAAATGGTCATCCGCAACCTTTTTCCAGACTTTAATTGGCGGTATCATAAAACCTCAAGTGCGCTTGAGGTCAAGGGGTCTCCATGAAAAATATTTTCTCCGAATGGCAGGAACTCACCGTAGGACAGCTTTCCAAGCGCAGTGGCGTCGCCGTGTCCGCCCTGCATTTTTACGAAGCCAAAGGTCTCATCATAAGCTACCGCAACAGCGGAAACCAGCGCCGATACCACCGGGACGCCTTGCGGCGGGTTTCGTTGATCAAGGTGGCTCAGGGACTGGGAATATCGCTATCCGAAATCAAAAGCTGCCTGAAAAAATTACCCAAGAATAAAAAAGCCTCCAACGCAGATTGGAAAACGGCGTCCAAGGAATGGGGCGATAATCTAAACCGGCGTATTGTACAACTCACCAAACTCAGGGATCAATTGGACAAATGTATCGGCTGCGGATGCCTGTCTTTGAAGGAATGCCCCCTTCGAAATCCCTTTGATGTTCTCAGGACAAAGGGACCTGGTCCACGGCTGTTGGTTCAGGACGAGTAGTTTCCTTCACCATTGTTGTTATTATTTCGATCTATCTGCAGACCGCGAAAAACAAAATTCCAATTTCCAAAGAAACCTGGCTATTGGGACGGACGAAGTAATCCAGTTCTCATCCAGAAAACACAGATTCCATTCAACCTGTTAAGATACGCCCGTGAAAAACTACGACGTGATCATTATCGGAGCCGGCGGTGCGGGTTTGATGTGCGCCATCCACGCTGGCCGGCGGAACCGCCAGGTGGCCGTGATTGACCATGCGGCTAAGATCGGCTCCAAAATCCTCATCTCGGGCGGTGGGCGCTGTAACTTCACCAATACGGGCGCTGGCCCGGAAAACTACGTTTCCCACAACCCTCATTTCGCCAAAAGCGCCCTGTCGCGCTATACCCCTGCTGATTTCATCCATATGGTCAAAGAGCACAAAATCACCTATCACGAAAAAAAACTAGGACAGCTTTTTTGCGACCGGTCGGCACAGGACATTGTGGCCATGATGGAGGAAGAGTGCCGTAAAGCCAAAGTGGAAATTCTATTGGAACAACCCGTAACCCACGTGAGTAAAAAAGATAAAAGCTTTCACGTGGCGACCCTGCACGACTCTTTCACCTGCGACTCGCTAGTAATCGCCACCGGAGGTCTTTCGATCCCTAAATTAGGGGCCACCGACTTCGGCTATAAGATCGCCAAGCAATTTGGACTAAGGATTGTTCCCCAGGCCCCCGCCCTGGACGGCTTTCGTTTAAAGCCGGCGGACTTAAAAAACTTTTCTGATCTGATGGGCGTATCCGCCGACGCCATCGTGACATGCGGTGAAGGCGTTTTTAGGGAAAACATTCTTTTTACCCACACCGGCCTCAGCGGCCCGGCGGCCTTGCAAGCATCCCTTTACTGGCATCCGGGCAATACCATCCAGATCAACTTCATCCCCAAAGCGCCCAAAGACACCCTGGAAAAATGGTTTTATGAGTACAAGCGAAAAGGTTCCAAATCCGAGATGAAGACCCTGCTAAAAGAATGGCTTCCCAGCCGTTTGGCCGACCGCCTGTGCGAGCTAGAACTGTCGCCTAAAGCGGCGATCCATCAGACTCAGGACAAGAAAATTCACGATTTCTGTAAAAAACTTCAAAATTATATTTTGAGTCCTGAAGCCACCGTAGGTTACAGCAAAGCGGAGGTCACCCGGGGCGGGGTAGATACGGACGAGCTTTCATCCCGTACGATGGAATCCAAAAAAGTACCTGGGCTTTATTTTATTGGCGAAGTAGTAGATGTAACCGGCTGGCTTGGCGGATATAACTTTCAATGGGCCTGGGCCTCAGGCTACGCCGCCGGCGATGCTGTATAACTAGTTACAGTGTCAATGAACAAACCGGATCGACATACTGAGCCGCAGTCCCGAAAAATCCACATAGGCCGGAGTTCCGTTGGCGTTCGTCAGTGGACTTGAAACCGTGGTAACCGTTCCAGAGAGTGATTTAATCGTTCCCGAAGCGGTTAAATTGTTGAAGGTCAATGCCCGGTAGCCCAAACCAAAATCAAGAGCAATGGATTTATCTTCCACCTGAAAAAGTTCCAATTCCACCGCGCCCAAACCCCCGAACGCCGAACCGCCCAGTCCCACATCCCCAAAAGCGCCGTTGTTAAAGGTAATATCCGTGCCGATGAGAGTGTAGTAACCGCCCTCCAAATGAAAGATCAGACTCATGGAGGAGTTTAGGGGAACCAGATACTTGCCTGACAAAGCTCCTCCCAAAGAGTAGGAATCCCACTCCACAAACTCCCCCGTACCCAATTGGGTCTTAATCGGCGCCGAGATGAGACCCTCCAAATGGAACCCCAGTTGAAATTCATTCAACATGGCGCAATCCACGCCCAAGTCCGCTTCTCCGGAAGTATTGGAAGGGGCTCTTGTGGGCAAGCTGGGGCCGAAATAATCATTCGTATTTTGAGAGCTTCCAAACCAGGCGGCCCCGCCCACATCGATCGTGAGTGAATCTTTATCCGGTAGGTTATAGCGGGGCAAAGCTTGAAACGTATAAGGCTTGAAACCCTGATACGGAACCGGGGTTGAGACCACACCGTTTCTTGAAACCGTCGGGGTTGTGAATTCAATAAACGGCACCATCACGATCGTTTTCGCGGGGGTAGGTACGGCCGTCGGCATCGGCGTAGGTGTGTTCATCAAAACGCCGATAAAAGTCGGCGTCGCCTGAGCCCGGCTCACCAAGGGCAAAGCGGTCGGAGCAGTCATCAGGACACCCACAAAAGTAGGCGTGGGTGTAGGTGTAGTCTGTAAAGGAAATGGAATGATGAGACTGACCGTGATGGTAGGTGTGGGGTTGACGTGCCCGACTTGCGCCATGAATTGTTTAAGCACGGGGTTGTTCGGGTTAATTGCCAAGGACTGCTTATAAGCCGCTTTCGCTTCATTTAATTTGCCAAGCTGAACGTAACAGCCTCCCAAGTTTTGATAGGCCTGCCAATTTCGGGAATCCAGCTTGATCGCCAGTAAATAATCCTGAATGGCTCTGGGTATGTCATTGTCTTGCAAGGCAGTTTGGGCGCTTTGCATGTAATCCTGTGAGGTGGGTAACTCTTGTCCCATCGCCATGGTGACGGCGCTCAAAAAAACTAATAACGTTATAAGCTGTGAGTTAAAAATATTTTTTGACATTTTTCTCTAACTTAAAATTGATCGGCGCAGGAAGTAAAACACTTGACATTATTGTGAACATTCTTAAAAAAACTATTAAAAACATTGTCAGCAAATTAAACAAGTATGACTTAATTGTCCGTTCGGCGTAAAACACGTCCAGGATATCCACCCGAAAACCCCTTTTTACCCAAAACGATTTGACCGTTCACCAAAACCCACTTAATGCCGTGAGGTGGTTCCCAGGGAGAAACTGCGGTGGCTGTGTCACCAATGGTTTGATAGTCAAAAACAACCATGTCGGCCCAATAGCCTTCTTTGAGCAGTCCCCTGTCCTTCAAACCCAGTAAGTGAGCCGGTTCCTCGGTGAGACGGTAAATGGCTTCAGACAAACGAATTACCTTTTTATCCCGGACATACTTGCCGATGAGTTTCGGAAAAGCACCCACATCCCTCGGGTGAGGAATGTTGCCGGTGGAGTCTGTTCCGAATAAAACATTCGGATCCTGTATTTTTTTAATCAGTCCCTCTTCAGAAAGACCGTGGTAGCAGATTTTAACGTCGCCGCCGTTTTCCAGGAGAAGCGCCAAAACCGCGGACTCCTCCGACATTTTTCGCTGTTGGGCCAAATCCTTGATCGTTAGTCCCAGAAAACTTTTGTACGCTTTGGAACGAACGCGGGTAATTTCAATCTTTTCTCCGCCGCCATATTCCTGCAGCCGCCGGTGAATATCGTTGAGAATGTCGGTGGTTTTGGCGTCGCTGTGATAAGACGCCCAGCGGATTGAATCCTGTTTTAAATATAAAAATTGAAATAAAGAGAGCTGAACCTCATTGCCCCAAAAATCGTAGGGATACACCGTGGCGTAAACCGGCAGTCCCTTTTCATGGGCCTGTTCCAACAGCAGCAGACCGCTTTCGGTCTGGTCCCAATTGCTGGGAAGTTTAAATAAAAGATGTTGGATGATGACCGGAACCTTGTCGACTTGGGCCACTTGAATGGCTTCTTTGATGGCCTCCAAAACATTGGACCGATAGTTGCGGATGTGCGTGTAATAAGCGGCATGGGGATATTGGGAAAGCACCGATGATAATTCCTGCAGTTCAGCCGGTTCGCACCATTCGCCTGGTTCATATCCCAGACCGCTGGATAAACCAAAAGCCCCGTCATGAAGAGCCTTGGCCACAAAGTCTTTCATCTGTTTCATTTGATCGGCGGTCGGAGGATCCTGCCGGTGGGTTTTGACAAACCAGTCCCGCACACTACCCTGGCCGATGAGCGTGCCCAGGTTAATCATGCTGTGGTCTTTTTCCACCTTCGCGAGGTTCTTGTCCACATCCAAAACCGAGAACCCGCAATTGCCCGCCAGCCCCGAAGTGATGCCCTCCTCCACCGCTCTTTTCTGCTCACCGAAAGACCATAAAAGATCGTTGTGCCGGAGGATGTCGATAAAACCGGGGGCCACCACCAAACCCGTCGCATCGATTGTTTCTTCCGCTTGGTATTGTCCCAAATCGCCAACTTTGGCGATTTTACCATGGATAAGCGCCACATCCGCCTTGTATGGAGACTGGCCCGAACCATCAATCACCAGACCATTTTTAAAAACCAGATCGTATCGGGGGATTTCAACGGCGCCGCTAAAACCGGCGCAGAACAAAACCAAAAGAAGAATAAAAGTAAAAACCTTTTTCAAAACAAGCACTCCATAGATCCGAACCGTTACCGGCTCAGAACGGATATAAAACCGCCGTCATGTTCGGCGGTCGGCAAAAAGGTCATTCCCAATGCATCACTGAAAATCTCGGGATAAGTGCCGGGGACTTGCAACGGAACCGGTTTAAACTCCGGGTAATCTTTGAGGAAAGACTCGATAACCCTTTGGTTCTCTTCCCGTTCCAGTGAGCAGGTGCTGTAAACCAAAAAACCTTTGGGATAGAGATGGCCCTGGGCCTGTACCAGCAGATCCTTTTGTTGAGCTTCATGCTCAATGACATCTTTTGGCATAAGCCGCCATCTTAAGTCGGCTCTACGGGATAACACGCCTGTGCCACTGCAAGGCGCGTCCACCCAGGCCATATCAAACTTTTGAGCCGGAGAAAGCTTGGTGATTTCATGGTCGAACACCGAAACTTGTTTTAAGCCGATGCGGTTCACATTTTCAATCAAGCGTTTGCGACGTTCGGCGGAAGCGTCGCTGGCCATGACCTGGCCCTTTTCCCCGGTTTTCCAGGCGAGGCCGATGGTTTTGCCACCGGGCGCGGCGCAAACATCCCATACCCGCTGGCCTTCGTTGAGCGGCAATAGATCCAGCATGGCCTGGGGAACCCAGTCCTGCACAATCCATTCCCCTTTTTGAAAACTCTCGCCAGAAAACAATCCGCCTTCGTGGCTTTTGAGGCTCAGGGTATCGGCGGGCCACGCCGTCTCAGTCACCCGCACGTTTTGCTGTCCGAGGGTTTCAATCACTCGGGCGCGGGAACCGGGCGCCACTCTTAAATAAACCGGGTGAGGCGAGTTATTGGCTTTTAATGTTTGTTCCAGCTGTTCGGGCGTCATGTTTTTCGCCCAGCGTTTCACGATCCAGGTCGGATGTGAAAATTGAAGGGCCATAGTGTCGATATCGCTTTCGCCCTTAATAACCCGTTCGGCCTTTTTGGTTTCGGCTGTTCTCAAAACCGCGTTCACAAAACCGCTGAGTTTTTCCTGGCCGCCCTGCTTGGCCAGATTGACTGATTCATGAACCGCCGCGTGAGCCGGAATGCGGTCGAGGAAATATAGCTGATAAATCCCCAGACGAAGGGCGACTTTCACTTCAATCGGCAATTGGTCGTAAGCCGTCGTGCAAAAAGAATTCAGATGATAATCCAAAAGGCGTTTTTGTCTGGTACAGCCGTAAACCAGCTCTCTTAAAAGAGCCTCATCTTCGGGTTTTAAATTTCGTTTGAGTTCCAGCACATCCGAAATCTTCGCTCCCTTCTCCATACTGTAAAGGGCTTTGGCCGCTTCCAATCGGGAGGGCGAAACGATGTCTCTGGGGCCGACCATGGAACCACGGCTGTCCGAACGGTTTCGGAAATCAGGACGGCCCCGAAATTCAGGACGACCTCCCGAACTATGGCGGTCACGCGAATTACGCATAAAGTTATTCGGACGGTTGTTGGAGTATTGGGGACGATTATTCGAAAATTGCGGCCTCTGGGCAGGAGAACTGGACGGATTTATATCAGGTTGAGGGGCAGCGGGACTTGAAGCTATTGGCTGATTTTTGACGTTACCATTGGCGCCATTGTCGGCAGAAACCTCGTAAGTCTTCTCAGGACGCGGTTCTTCCACCCAGCGTTCGATAACAGGTTTGGGCTTAGGAGCCAGCTCGGCATAAACCGTCTCGGTTGGCTCCGATTCCGAAACTATCTTTTTTTTGGCCTTCTTGACTGTTTTAACTGCCGGGGTTTTAGCGGCTTTTTTAATCGCCTCCGTTTTCGGTTTTGCTTTCACGGCTTTTTTGACTGCCGTTTTTTTCACCACGGCGGTTTTCTTAACCTTTTTCTTCGATACTGCTTTATCTTCGGATTTTTCGCTCATGATAGATATTCCCCCGATTTAAACAGAGGCTGTCCTAAAGTAAAATCAAATGCTTTCATTCGTTTCTTTCCGGGTGGTTGAATCTCTCGAATCAAAACCTCGCCCAAACCTGTATTCACCAAAATGCCGTCCTTGCTGATCTTGAGTATCTCACCGGGCTTTTTATCATTCGGCGCCGCATTGTAAACCGAAGCCGATAATAATTTTAAATCCATTTCTTTCCAGTGGGTTTCGGCCACGGGCCAGGGACTCAAACCCCGGATTTTGTTGACCACTTGCGACGCCGTTCCGTCCCAGCGCACTTTACATTGTTCCCGCTTAATACTGGGAGAATAGGTGGCCCCCAGATGATTTTGCGGCATTCGGGGCTCTTTGCCCTGTTTTAAAAGTTCCAGCGCTTCGATTAACCCCTCGGCGCCTAAAATCGCCAGACGGTCATGGACTTGGCCCGTATTTTCTTCAGCGCCAATCGGCGTTTTCTTGATGAGGAGTATATCCCCTTCATCCATCTTCTCGTTCATATACATGAGGGTCACGCCCGTCTCTTTTTCACCGGCCATGACCGCGTAATGGATGGGAGCGGCACCGCGGTATTTCGGCAGAATAGATCCATGAATATTCAAACAGGCGGTCTTCGCGATCTGTAAAACCGACAGGGGTAAAATTTGCCCGTAAGCCGCAACAACCGTTACATCAGGCTTTAAGGTCTGTAACTTTTCCACCGCTTCGGGTGATTTGATTTTTTCAGGCTGATAAACCTCAAGGCCCAGCTCCAGAGCGGCCCTTTTTACCGGCGAGGCTTTTAATTCCAATCCACGCCCCGCAGGCCGGTCCGGCTGGGTGACCACCAACGCTATTTCATAGTTATTTTGACGAAGGGCTTGAAGGGCCGGCACCGCAAAATCCGAAGTGCCCATGAAAAGGATGCGGAACGGCTGACTCAATGGAAAACCTTTGGGAGGTGAGATTAAAGTCTCGCGGCTTGTTGGTAATTTTTCTTGAGCTCGTCCAATTGTTTTTTGAGAAAGATGCGCTTTACCGCGGGAACTTTTTGAATAAAAAGCTGGCCGTTCATATGGTCGATTTCGTGAAGAATGCATCGGGCCAGTAAACCCTCGAACTCATAAACCTTTTCAGCGCCTTCCAGGTTTTGACCCTTGACCTTCACTTTAAACGACCGCTCGATTTCTTCCCGGACGTCCGGAATGGAAAGACAACCTTCCTCAATCGTTTCGGTTCCCTCTTCAGACAAAACAACAGGGTTGCAGAGAGCCAGGGATTCGCCCTTGTCCTCTAAGTCATAGTGTTCATCCATCACCATCATTCGGATCAACTCTCCAACTTGAATGGCAGCCAAACCCACGCCATTGGCGTCCCTCATGGTTTCGGTCATATCCAAGGCCAATTGCCTGAGTTCGTCGTTAAATTGCGTCACGGGTTTACTTTTCTGCAAAAGCCGGGGATCGGGATAAAGCACAATAGGACGTAACATGAAACCAACCTCTTTATTTAAATTCTACGTAAATTATAGGTCCAATCCATAACTGACTCAAGACAAGCAACTCAACTTTTAAGAGAGAATTTCGCGATAATTTCTTTGAATTCTACGCAGGTTTTTTGAATATTGTCGGCTCCCACGATCGCGGACACCACGGCCAAACGGCGGGCGCCAGCCTCTAAAACCGCGGGAGCGTTATGCAGCTTGATGCCCCCAATCGCGAAAAAAGGAGGCACCTGTTTCCACGCGCGCACTTGTTTGACATATTCCAAAGTGACCGGCGGAACCGCATTTTTTTTTGTGTGCGTGGGATAAATAGGCCCCACACCGATGTAATCAGCCCCATCCAATAAGGCTTTATGAGCTTGATCCATCTCATGGGTGGAAACCCCCACAATTTTTCCCGGACCCAGAATTTTGCGGGCTTCTTCCACCGGAAGATCGTCCTGCCCCAAGTGAACTCCATCCGCCCCCGTGATTTTGGCGATGTCGGGGCGGTTGTTGATAATAAAGAGGGCGTTGTGATGTTTGGTCAACAACCGGACTTCCCGGGCAACTTTCAGCATTTCCCAATCCGACATGGCGTATTCCCTGAGCTGAACAATATCAACGCCGCCTTTTAAAGCCGACTCCACCACCGATGTGGTAGTGCGTCCCTTGGACAAACTTTGATCCGTCACCAGGTAAAGCCGGGCTGCGGCTAAATGGTCATGAAGACTTAGAGACAAGTTAAAAATCCTTTAGGGGGGTGGAGGCCTGGGCATATAGTTTTTTGGGGATGCGCCCCGCCAGATAGGACAACCGGCCCGCCTCGCAGGCATTTTTCATGGCGTAAGCCATCTTGAGCGGATCTTTGGCGTAAGCGATGGCGGTGTTCAAAAGAACCGCGACAACGCCCAATTCCATGGCGACCGCCACGTCAGAGGCTGAACCAACGCCGGCGTCAATTAACACGGGACATTTGAGCTTTTCCAAAATAATCCGGATGTTATTGGGGTTTAACACGCCCTGACCCGAACCAATGGGTGAACCGGCCGGCATGACCGCGTGCGCCCCTGCTTGTTCCAACTTTTGAGCCATCACCGGATCATCTGAAGTGTAGGTCATGACCGTAAAGCCTTCCTTCACCAAAATAGTGGTAGCTTCCAGGGTTGCGATGGGATCGGGTAAAAGTGTTTTCTCGTCAAACAACACTTCCAGCTTCACAAAATCAGAGATGCCCGTAGCCCGTGCCAAGTGAGCCACACGAATTGCCTCCGCCGCGCTGTAACAGCCGGCTGTATTGGGAAGTAAAGTATATTTTTGGGGATCGATGAAGTCCAAAAGTGTCTTCTCGCCCTTGTTTTCTAAATTCACCCGCCGCAGGGCCACCGTTACAATTTCGGTGCCCGAGGCTTCCAGACACTCGCCCATCAATTCATTGGTGGGATACTTTCCCGTCCCCACCAACAAGCGCGACGTAAAGGTTTTTCCGTTAATCTGATAGGTATCCTGTGTCATGAGTTGGTTTAAGGTCGCCGTCATTAACCGCCTCCCACAAATTGAATGAGTTCCACTTGATCGCCGTCGGAAAGTTTGATTTTGGGTCGTTTGTCCATTTGAATGATTTGACGATTCACTTCAGCGACCACCGTTTCTTTTCGTACGCCCAATTGCAGAATCAATTCTTCCAAAGTAGTTTGTTCGGTCAGTTCTTTATTTTCACCATTAACCACAATTTTCAAGCAGAGCCTCGTTCAGTTTTGATAACACATCTTTCTCCATCAACTGCTTATTTTCAAGGCTTGGTATTAATTAAACTGGCGTAATATTTCAAAAATTCTGGATTCCAGCTCATTTTCGTCAGAATTATTTTCAATGTTTAATAATCGATTTATCGCGATTCGGGTTACGGCTGCGCCATTGAGCCGGCTGTCCTGCGCTTTTAGCTGTTCCAAGACCTGTGTCTGAATCGTGCTCGATTTGAAGCTTTTAATTTTGCCCTCGAGTTTCTGTTTTCCATTGGGCTTTCTGGCGCTATCCCGCATGGACTCAAGTTTTTGAATCGACTGTTCGGCCCTGGTTTTAGGCGGAGCGAACGTTTTTTCAACCGAAGCCTTTGAGCTTTGTTCTCTTTCCGCGCGAAGTTTTTCCAGTCTCAATATTTGTTTTTGAGCCGCGGTTAAATTCTCTTCCTGATCACCCATGAGCTGTCTCCTCCTCGCCCCATGCCAGAGGCCATTTTTTTTCCAACCAGGGACCTAAAAAATAAATGCCCGTTCCCACCATGCTGCCCGCAACCACATCCGCGAAATAATGATAGCGTCCATAAATGGTTCCTGCAAAAAGAGCCAGTGTCAAAAACAAAACCGGCTGCTTAAAGCGCCCTAAATAAGGATATGCCATTATACAAATGATTGAGGCCGCGATATGGGAACTTGGAAAAGAACCGCCCGGAAAAGCGTTTTTTTCAACCGCCGCCTGGAGCCAATCCGATACCCAATAACCCTTTAAAGCCTCCCGTAATCCGGGCATATAAAACCGTGGGCTTTCAGCCGGTAAAAAGATGAACAAAAGGTAACAAAAATAATAAGTAAAACTCAACGAAAACATAAAGGCCCTGAATTTCGATAAAGGCGCCTTGAAGTAAATAACCAGGGCGGAAAGAGGCATCAGTAAAAAATAAAAACTATAACCGATGCTGAAAAACTCGTTCAAAAGGCGGACCGGCGGGTAAAACTGCTGAAAATTCCAAATCCGTCTTCCGATGCGCCCTAATTCGTCGTCCACACCAATCAGCGCCTCATCCAGCGTCCAATCAAAATATTGATGCACCAAAAGACCGATTTCTTTATAAAAAAAAAGCATGGCCACCAGGGGATAAAAATCTTTTATAAATCGGACAACAGGATTCTTTATTCCCTTCACCACCCATAGTGAAAAAAGAAGAACAAAGAATATGATCGCGTGATCCTCAATCAAGCCCATCTTTAAATCTACGGGCAAATCACCCGTGATAATCACCGTCGAAATAGCCACCTGGTAGAATAAAACCAGCGCGTCCACTGAATTCAACCCAACGTTTTTCTCTTTTAATTCATCCGTTAAAACCGTTTGACCGTTCATGTTCATCACCAGGGCTTAATAATGGAAACTTGAGGCGGCTGTCCCGCCAAGGCCATTTTTTTGGTATAAAGAACCGCTTCGTCATGCGATTTATCCGCTTTTACGTTTAGAAATACAATGGAGTAATAGGGCAGCTCATAATCAAAGGTTTGATCCAGCCCGGCATCCGCCGAGATATTCGCTTCCACATTCTTTAAAATGATTTTCGGGTGATAATAGGTTCCTCCCTTGTTTAAAATCATGAGACAAACATCTTTGGTTTTGGGATCCTGAGTCGCGTAAACCGAAGCGTTTCCATTTTGAACCTGACTCCAAATTACTTTTTTCTTCATGTAAGTGCTCATCAACCGCAAAATCCAATAATCCGGTTTGGCGCCGTTGGCGTCAAAAAAGTCCAACCCACCGTTTCCACCCAAGTAGGAAAAGAAGGCCATCGGCATATAGTCTTTCATGAGCGTCCCAGCCTGTTCCGCTTCCCAAGCGGCCGCCCAGAAACTGTTGGGCCCCACATCTTCCGGAGCCTTCGCCGTTGGCGTAGGAAGCGCTTTGGAAATGGCGGGGGTTGAAATCATCATGACCGACGGGTTTAACGTCATTCGGGCGACTTGGGTGTTGTTCGTGGATTCCAGGCAAACATTTCCTCCTGTGATCACCAGGGGAATAAAGGTATCAGCGTTAATGGCGATACGGCTTTTAGTGTCCCGGGAAAGGGTTTGCATATGATGGACATCGTCTAAAACGCTTCCAGGATTGCATTGAGCCGCCTTGATCGAGCCGTAATGATGAATCGAGATCACGTTAACGATATCGCCGTCAAATTGAATAAACGGGCTCAACCAGTCATCCTCGCCCGAGGTATAGCGCCAGGCCAGTTCGGGGCCCAAAATTAAAATTGAAGGATCAACTTTTTTGACCGCGTTATAAGTCTGGCGGAAATCATTGATATAGTCGTAAACGTTGTAATCCGCGAAAGCCGTTCCTTTTCTTTTTTCGGCGTAAAGGTCCGGCTCATCCCCAATCGTCCAATAAAGCACATGCTCGTTTTTATCCCGATTGCAGTGACTAACCCAATCCGCCGCCGCGGAAGGGTCATCCCGGTTAATCGGCAGTTCAATCATGGGTTCGGCGTTCATCCGCCTCGAATAAGCTACGAATTGATCCAGCGTCTGATATTGTTCATCTCTCTTTTCACTCAAAAAATCCGTGCCAACCAATTTTAAAATATTCAAAGGAAGCAGTTTGACCCAATCCTCAACACGGGTCATTAATCCCAGTAAATCTCCATTCGCCGGAACCTGAAAAGACTGTCCGTAAAAAGCGGGGCTTACCTCGCTTTCCGATGTCAAAAACTCGGGTAAGAGGTTTAAAGCGATCGTTATCGCTTCAGGTTTCCTATTGACCGGTGCCAGGGAAGTTGCATAGCCTTCCGCGCGGGCATAAATCATTGAGTTGTCGTAAACCTTTACCTGCTCCAAATTAAAGTGACCATCTTTGTCCGTGGCGGTCATTTTTGTTTTGGGCCAGGTCGTGATCAAAGCGCCCACAACAGGCTTACCCGATCCATTTAAGACCAAACCCGTGATATCCCTGTGGCCCCAGTAAGTCGCTCCCTTGGTGCCATCCAGGACCAAGTCCGCGTAAAGATTCTCCTCATCATTTCGGGGAATAGAAACCACCGTTTTGCCAATCCATTGAATAGATCCCCATAAGGATGGATTCTGCCAGCTTTGAGAATTACCGGTTAAATCCAATTGCAGCATCCGATTGCCGCTGGAAGAACCACCGCCATCCAAAGCCAAGTTAAATTGGGTGGTTTTGCCCGGGCCGATTTCCAGACCTTCAAAAAAAGTTAAAGGAATGCAGGCTTCCAAAATGTAGCCGTGGCCCGTGGACCGGGCCGATATTCTCCCGCCGCCAATAGTTTTTTCTTTATTAAAGCAAAACATCCGCGGATTGCCGCTTCCCGATCCTGGGGTAAAACCAATATGGTAGTCCCCTTTGGAAATTCGATTCCGGTGATCGGCCGCCGAATCGGTTGAAAGAAAAAGCTCAATACAGTCCCCGTCCCAAAGGGACATCCCGCTGTTGTCATTAATCACGCCGTATGTATTCTGAACAATGGCCGAAAGATATAGATATTGGCTGTCGTAGGTCAGGAAAACGCGGCCGCTGAATTCATCCTTCGTTTTCCAATTCAACATTCCATAGGTAACTTGAGATTTTTGATTTAAAAGAATCATCCGGGCAATCGGCCAATCTACCAGAAAGCCGTCAATACGGATGGATTTAGTGGTTTCATTCACCGTAATGGGCGGTGGCGGTGTCCAGAGGGACGTTGATGAGGGTGTGGGCAAAGGCGTCTGTCCAAAACCGGCTATCGGACAGCCCCACAGTAAAAAACCAAAGATAAAACCCATAAAACTCTTGGTTTTTTTCAAATCTAGTTTCAATGTTCAATCCAGTAGTTCAATTTGTACCCAATTCGTAGCCGAGAAACAGCCGGTACAGTTTATTCCAATAAACTGGAGCTCAAAACAAAAAAGGCCGGAATACTCCGGCCTTTAAGACGTTTCAGAGGTGAATTTTGAATTACTTAAAGAGGGGCGACCAGGGTGGTTTCACCCATCAGCCATTGATCCACGCCCTTGGCTGCTGTGCGGCCTTCGGCAATGGCCCAGACAATCAAGGATTGTCCACGGGTCATATCTCCCGCCACAAACACGCCGGGAACATTGGTCATTTTGTTGGCGTCCGCCTTCACGTTGGAACGCTGATCCAGCTCAATCCCCAATTTTTCAAATAGAGGATTTTTTTCCGGACCCGTAAACCCCATGGCCAGAAAAACCAGGTCAGCGGGAATTTCAAATTCGCTTCCAGCAATTTCCTGAAGTTTCGACGGACCGGCTGGCTGCGGAATCCATTCCACCTTGATGATTTGGAGCTTTTTTAAAATTCCGTTCTCGCCCAAAAACTGCTTGGTCGAAACGCTGTAAAGAATCTCGCCGCCCTCTTCATGAGCTGGCGCAACACGCAATATACGCGCCCACTCGGGCCATGGATTGTTCGCCGCGCGGCTATCAGGCGGCTTGTGTAAAAGTTCCAAAGACGTCACACTTTTTGCGCCCTGGCGATGGGCCGTACCAATACAGTCCGCGCCCGTGTCGCCTCCGCCCAGGATGACCACATGCTTATCCTTGGCGTGAATCTGATTTTCCACTTTATCGCCTTCTTGCACCTTGTTGGACTGGGGCAGATATTCCATAGCGTAATAAACGCCTTTAAGTTCCCGGCCCGGAATAGGCAGGTTGCGGCCCTGTGTGGCTCCGCCGCACAAAACAATGGCGTCAAAATTTTTCTTGAGGTCTTCAATGGGAACATTGTGGCCAATATTGGCGTTTGTCTTGAACTCCACACCCTCCGCCTTCATTTGCTCCATTCGGCGGTCCACATGGCGCTTTTCCATTTTAAATTCCGGTATGCCGTAACGCAGCAATCCGCCGATACGGTCCGCTCTTTCGAATACGGTGACTTTGTGTCCGACCCGGGCCAATTGCTGGGCGCAGGCCAAACCAGCCGGACCTGAACCAACTACCGCGACTTTTTTACCCGTCAACTTGTGAGGGGGCATGGGTTTCACCCAGCCTTCTTTCCAGGCATGGTCAATAATCGAAACTTCAATTTGTTTAATCGTGACCGGCTGGCTATAGACATCCAAATTCAACGTGCATGAATTTTCGCAGGGAGCGGGACAAAGACGGCCGGTAAACTCGGGAAAATTATTCGTGGCGTGCAAGCGTTCAATGGCTTCGTGCCAGCGGTCGCGGTAAACCAGATCATTCCAGTCTGGAACGATGTTTCCCAAAGGACATCCCATGTGGCAAAAAGGAATACCGCAATCCATGCAACGAGCCGCCTGATTTTTCAGGTGATCCGGCGCCAAAGGTATTTGATATTCTTTCCAATCCTTCACCCGTTCTACGACTGGCCTTTTGTGCGGCAATTCCCGGCCCGTTTCCATGAATCCTGTTGGTTTTCCCATTTGTGTTTTCCTTAGTTAAGCCACAGCTACTGGAGCTGTTTTGGTTTCTTTTTGAGCCTGAAGCGCTTTTTTGTACTCGATCGGCATAACCTTGACGAACTGTTTGGAAATCTGATCCCAGCCCTTCAACAAATGAGCCGCGACGGTGCTGCCCGTATAATCCAAATGCTTTTGAAGCATCTTTTGAACCAACGACACATCGTCGCTATCCATGGGCTCCAGTTCGACCATTTCTTTATTGCAGCGCAGGTTAAAATCACCCGACTTGTTCCAGACGTAAGCGATACCGCCGCTCATGCCAGCCGCGAAATTGCGTCCCGTCTCGCCAATTACCACCACATGGCCGCCGGTCATATATTCACAGCCATGGTCTCCAACTCCTTCGACCACCGCGTTAACACCGCTATTGCGGACTCCGAAACGTTCTCCGGCCCTGCCCCGGAAGTAGGCTTCACCCGCCGTGGCTCCGTATAAAAGCACGTTACCTACAATGATATTTTCCTCAGGAATAAAAGTAACTTCGGTCGGTGGAGTCACGATGATTTTTCCGCCGCACATTCCCTTACCCACATAGTCATTGGCGTCGCCAACAAGGCGCATCGTCAATCCTTTGGGCGCGAAAGCTCCGAAACTTTGTCCCGCCGAGCCACGGAAAGTAATTTGAATGGTGTCGTCCGGCAGCCCCTTGGACCCGTGTTTGCGGGAAATTTCCGCACCCAACATGGTCCCCACGGTGCGGTTAATATTGCGGATCGGCACCTCAAACTTGACCGGTTTTTTTTCATCCAATGCCGGTTTACAGCGTTCAATTAACACCTCGTTATCGAGCGCTTTGTCCAAACCATGGTCCTGTTTTTGCGTGCAATAAACAGGCCCGTTGTTGGCTTCTTCCGGTTTATAAAAAATCGGGGAGAAATCCAAACCCTTGGATTTCCAATGGGCGATCGCCTCATTCGTTTCCAAAAGTTCCGAATGGCCCACCATGTCGTTGATGGTTTTAAAACCCAACTCCGCCATAATCTCGCGCAGTTCCTGGGCGATGTAAGTCATGAAATTAACAACGTATTCCGGTTTACCGGTAAACTTTTTACGCAGTTCGGGGTTTTGCGTCGCGATGCCAACCGGGCAGGTATCCAGGTGGCAGACCCTCATCATGATGCAGCCCTCCGCCACTAAAGCGGCGGTCGCGAAACCAAATTCTTCAGCGCCTAACAGACAGGCAATCGCCACGTCCCTGCCGGTTTTAAGCTGGCCGTCGGTTTGAACCACAATACGGTCGCGTAATTTATTCTTCACCAGAATCTGGTGGGTTTCGGCCAGGCCTAATTCCCACGGAGCGCCCGCGTATTTGAGAGAGGTTAGGGGTGATGCTCCCGTTCCTCCGTCGTGCCCGCTGATCAAAACGTGATCGGCATGCGCCTTGGTAACTCCAGCCGCAACCGTTCCCACACCCACTTCGGAAACCAACTTGACCGAAATGCGCGCGTTTTTATTGGCGTTTTTCAAATCGTGAATCAACTGGGCCAAATCCTCAATCGAGTAAATATCATGATGAGGCGGTGGAGAAATGAGACCCACAAACGCTGTGGCGTGGCGGGTTTTAGCGATCCAGGGATAAACCTTTTTAGCCGGTAATTGTCCGCCCTCGCCGGGCTTGGCTCCCTGCGCCATCTTGATTTGAATTTCTTTCGCGTTCACCAAATAGTGGCTGGTCACTCCAAAGCGTCCCGACGCGACCTGTTTGATCGCTGAATTACGGGAATCACCATTAGCGTCCGGCGTGTAACGGTCTTCGTCTTCCCCGCCCTCGCCGGTATTGGACTTCCCGCCCAAACGGTTCATGGCAATCGCCATGGTCTCGTGGGCTTCTTTACTAATCGAACCATAAGACATCGCGCCCGACGCGAACCGCTTGACGATTTCGCTGGTCGGCTGTACATCCTCAATCGCGATAGGATTACCCGCCTTAAACTTAAACAAACCACGCAAGGTGGCCAAAGCCTTCGATTGCTCGTTCACGTCTTTGGAATAATCTTTAAACAACTTATAGTTGCCGGTTTTCACCGACGTCTGCAATTTGTGAATGGTATCCGGGTTAAAAAGATGTTTTTCCCCGTCTCTGCGCCATTGGTAACGGCCGCCCCATTCCAAATCCAATTCCCTGAAAGGCCGCTCCGGAAAAGCGCCACGGTGGCGTTGTTCGGTTTCCGTAGCGACTTCATTGATTCCAATACCCTCAATGCGGGTTTGGGTCCAGGTAAAGTATTTATTGATGAATTCTTTATTCAATCCCACCGCTTCAAAAATCTGCGCGCCGCGGTAGCTTTGAATGGTCGAAATACCCATCTTGGACATAACCTTCACGATGCCCTTGTTCGCCGCTTTGATATATTTTTTTACAGCGGTTTTGTGATCAATTTCTTTGGGAAGTATGCCGCGACGAATCATGTCATCTACGGTCTCAAAAGCCAGGTAGGGATTGATGGCGTTCGCGCCATAACCCAGCAGCATGGCAAAGTGATGCACTTCTCTCGGTTCGCCCGACTCAATAATGAGACCGACTTTGGTTCTCTCGCCGTTTTTGATTAGGTGGTGATGTACGCCCGCGGTGGCCAAAAGGCTCGGTATCGGCGCCATGTCATGGTCCAACCCGCGGTCGGACAAAATAATAATCTGATAACCGTCTTTGGCCGCCTGGCTGGCTTTTTTACGGACTTCATCAACAGCCTTTGCTAATCCGGCTCCGCCATCGGCTACTCTATAGAGAATAGGAAGCGTAATGGCTTTATAGCCCTTGTATGAAATATGTGAAAACTTGGCTAATTCGTCATTATCCAGCACGGGGCTTTTCAGCTCAATTTGACGGCAGGATTCGCTGGTCGGCTTCAAAATATTGCCTTCGGGGCCAATGGTGGTATTTACCGAAGTCACTAACTCTTCACGAATCGCGTCCAACGGCGGGTTGGTCACCTGGGCGAACAGTTGGCGGAAGTAATTAAACAACGGCTGGTTTTTGTCCGACAAAACCGCCATGGGGGTGTCATCTCCCATGGAACCAATCGCTTCTTCACCGTTAGTGGCCATCGGCGCCATCAAAATACGAACGTCTTCATGGGTATAACCAAAGGCTTTTTGACGTTTTAAAACCGTGTCATGGTCTGGCTGGGGCACATGCGGCGCTTCCGGCAGATTTTCGAGTGTGGTTAAATTTTGCTTCAACCATTCGCCATAAGGCTGTTCCTTGGCGATTCTTTCTTTTAATTCAACGTCCTCAACAATACGGCCCTCTTTTAAATCAATCAAAAACATCTTGCCTGGTTCCAGACGGCCTTTTTTAATCACTTTCTTCGGATCAATATCCAGCACACCCACTTCCGATGCCATCACGACCATATCGTCAGACGTGACGTAATAACGGGAAGGGCGCAAACCATTGCGGTCTAAAATAGCGCCGATCACCTGTCCATCCGTAAAGGCCACCGAGGCCGGGCCGTCCCATGGCTCCATCAGGCATGAGTGGTAATGGTAAAAATCCTTCTTATATTGAGGCATCGTGGCATGGCCCTGCCAGGCTTCAGGAATAAGCATCATGATGGCATGCGGCAGCGAACGGCCTCCCATGACCAGAATTTCCAGAGCATTGTCAAAAACCGCCGAGTCGGACTGCCCTTCCCGAAGGATCGGAAGGATTTTTTTCATTTCAGCTTTTGTGTAATACTCGCTCTCAAAGAGGGCTTCGCGGGCTATCATCCAGTTGGTGTTGCCCCGCAAAGTATTAATTTCGCCGTTGTGGGCGATATACCTGAAAGGATGGGCCAAATCCCAAGATGGGAAAGTATTGGTCGAAAAACGGGAGTGCACCAAGGCTACCGCCGATTCCATGTCCGGGTCGCGCAAATCAGGGAAATAAGGCGCTACCTGGCCCGTGGTCAACATGCCTTTGTAACCGATCGTCCTGCAAGACAGAGTCGCTATATAAAAGAAGTTCTTTTGTTTAATTTTCGTTTCGGCGTCTACGGCGTTTTCCACTTGTTTGCGGATCAGGAAAAGTTTGCGCTCAAAAGAATCAGCGTTTTTGATCGAAGCTGATTTGCCAATGAAAACCTGCTTCATCAATGGTTCGCAACTCCGGGCAGTCGGCCCCACTTCGACGTTGACCGTCGGCACCAAACGCCAACCCAAAAGCGTTTGACCTTCCTCTTTTATAATGCGTTCAAAAATATCCTCACAAATTTTCGCCTGGGCCGAATCCGAGGGTAAAAATACGGCGCCAACGGCGTAATCGCCTTCGGCCGGCAATTTAATGTCCCATTGGGCGCAATTTTTGCGGAAAAACTTGTCGGGAATCTGAATCAAGATACCGGCGCCGTCGCCGGTGTTCACTTCACAACCGCAGGCTCCGCGATGATCCAGGTTCAAAAGAATCTCAACGCCCTGCATGACGATCTCATGGGACTTTTTATTCTTCATGTTGGCGACAAACCCCACACCGCAGGCATCTTTGCCCGCGTCAAAAGGGTAAAGCAGGTTTTCGTTTTCTTTGACTTGGATCGGTTCTTGAGACATTCAATTCTCCCGGAAATCGTTCATTTCATTAAATAAAGCAAGGTTTATTCCAGAGTTAAAAAAAGCGGTCCCTGTCGGGCCGCTGGTGGAGCAAACTAAAATGGACAGGTAAATTACAATAGATTATGGGCTTTTTCAAGAAAACTTCAGGTAACTCGAGCCGCCTGCCCGCTTCGTCTTTTAAAACCTCTTTGTCTGAAAAAGTAAGGTATTCCTTCAAAATAGTAAAGACAACCCAAACCGTAGTTTTATTGTGATTTGAAAGGAATTTGACCTTTAAAGTACCCTTCATAAAATTCCCTTTTGGCTTCCAAAAACCGATTCTCCACGATGGCCCTGCGAATCATTAAAGTCACGTCGGTCATAAATTGCAAGTTGTGCATACTGAGCAGCCTCAAGACCAATATTTCTTCCGTCATAAAAAGATGCCGCAAATAAGCCTTGGTGTAATTTCGACAGCACTCGCAGGAACAATCAGCGTCCAACGGCGAAAAATCTTCGGTGAACTGCGCGTTTTTTAGGATAAGCCTTCCCTTGCGGGTCAACGCCGTACCATTGCGGGCAATGCGGGTGGGCATCACGCAGTCAAACATATCCATTCCCCGTTCCACGCATTCCCAAAGGTCTTCGGGTGTCCCCACGCCCATTAAATAGCGTGGCTTATTTTCAGGCAAATAAGGCGCTGTATTTTTCACCACCTGATAAATACTTTCTTTCGGCTCGCCCACCGAAACCCCGCCAATGGCGTAACCGGGAAAATCAAAAGCCAGCAACTGTTTGGCGCTCTTTTCCCGAAGATGAGGAAAGTTGGAACCCTGCACGATTCCGTAGAGGGCCTGAATCTGATCCCGCCCGCTTTTCTTGTGGGTTTCCCAACAGCGTTCCGCCCAACGGGCCGTTCGGTCCACGGATTTTTCCACATAGTCTTCCGGCGAGGGATAAGGGATGCATTCGTCAAAGGCCATAATGATGTCCGCGCCAATCTTGTGCTGTAACTGGGTAGCGCTTTCCGGAGTCATTTCACAGGTACTGCCGTCCAAATGGGATTGAAACTTCACGCCCTCCTCGGTAATTTTTCTCAAATCCGCCAGGCTGAATACTTGAAAACCGCCGCTGTCGGTCAAAATGGGTTTGTCCCAATGCATGAACCGATGCAAGCCGCCGGCTTTCTCAATTAAATTCGCTCCAGGGCGAAGCATGAGATGGTATGTGTTTGCTAAAAGAATTTCCGAACCGCAGGCCAGCACATCCTCCGGCGAAAGGGCTTTCACCGAAGCCTGGGTTCCCACCGGCATATAGCAGGGCGTTTGAATCGAACTATGCGGCAGTTTCAAAACCCCGTTGCGGGCGGAAGTTTTTGAATCTTTGGCGGTAACTTGAAATTCATGAAAAGCCATAAAGCCTCGCGTTCCAGAATGCTTTCAGCAAAAGTCCGGCTATCATACTGATTTGCGGGATTCTTTGGGTGAAAAGCACCTGTGCCGAACCCACAAGGTGAGGCGCTAGCTTTGGTTGCGCCCGATCAATTAATGAAAGATCGGGTACACCCATATACAATAAACCTATGAACCGAGAAATTTATGTCCCACCCCAAGGCCCTCCCCAGGGCGGCCCGAACCGGGATATTTATCCGCTGATGGGCGAAGAAAACATCTTCAAAATGCTTTCGGATTTTTATCAGGAACTGGAAAAATCAGAAATCAGGCCCATGTTCCCTTCCGACATGCAGGAAGCCTCCCAAAAGTCGGCAAAGTTTTTCGTGCAGGTTTTGGGCGGTCCGCCGCTTTACGTCATCGACCACGGCCCGCCCCGCATGAGGGCCAGACATATTCCCTTTGAGATTGACGAAAAAGCCCGTCAGGTATGGCTGGGTTGTTTTATGAGAATTCTGGAAAACGCCGATAAAAAATACAACTTCCCCCTGCAGCACATGGATGGTTTTAAAGATTTTCTACAAGGCTTTTCCGCTTGGATGGTCAACAAAGCCTGATACTATCTTGCGGAAAACAAAACCCGATGGCTTGAGCCATCAAGAATCCCAATAGGCCCAAACATGAGTAAAGCTATTTCCAAAACAAACGAGAAAAATTGGATTTTTTTCCTGTCCTTAGCGCTTCTCCTGGGTGTCATTCTTCGCCTTTCCTTTCCCGGCGACATTGAATACAAAGAAGACGAGAGATTCATGTTTGAAGCGGGCCAGAAAATCGGGGTTTCGGAAGCGTGGCCCCTGCTGGGCATGCATTCCGGCGCGGGGATACCCAACCCCGGTATGAGCGTCTGGATCTTCGTGGCTCTGTCGAAAATTTCCCACGCTTCCACTCCTCCCCAACTGGCCCAAGCCGTACAACTGCTTAATATCCTCGCCCTTTTCACCCTGGCCTTTTTCTCTTTTCGCGTATTACCGCGTCCCGAACGGCTGCCCTGGTTCTGGGCCACCGCTTTCGCGGCGGTTAGTCCAATGGCGATTGTTTTTCAAAGAAAAATATGGGCCCAATCCACGCTCCCGTTGTTTTGCATACTGCTTTGGATCGCCTGGCATTACCGCCAGAAGCGGGCCGGGGCTTTCTTTTGGGGATTCATCGGTATCTGCCTGGGACAAATTCACCTGTCCGGATTTATTTTCGCGGCGGGGGTTTTTCTCTGGACGGTTTTTCATGACCGGCGGGCCCGGTGGGGTTTCTGGTTTTCAGGTTCGCTCCTCGGGGCAATCCCGCTGATCCCCTGGCTTCAAACCATGGTCACCCAACCGGGTCATGGCTTTAACTGGTTGATCTTTTTGTCCATTTTCTATCCCAAGTACTGGCTCTATTGGGTGAGCGACGCTTTGGGTTTGGGTCTCGCCAACAGCCTCAAAACCGTTCATTACCTGGATTTCTTACGCTATCCCCTCATCGGCGGCGCCGGCACTTATCTCGTTACGCTCGCGCACGCGGCTATCATCGTCAGCGTCATCCTCATTTTGATCTCAATCAAAAAAACGGGCGGCTTCTCCCGCTTCTTTCAGAATAATTCAGAAACCGGTCTGGCCACTCACGCGGTTCTGCTGGGTACGGGTCTGGTCATGACCCTGCTGGTGGTGAATATCTGCCGGCAATACCTGATTGTGACTTTTCCCTTTGAATGGGTCTGGCTCTCCCGAATGGGTTTGCGCGATTCACGCCTGGGTCAGCGCTATTTGTTGATCCTCTGGATAGCGCAGCTCATCATTTCCGTTTCGTTTTTGTTTTATATCCACGCCAATCACGGTGATTCCCTCGGTGATTATGGAATCGCCTATCAATTTCAAACAAAATAAAAAAGGCCCGCCTCGCGGAGCGAGACAGGCCTTTTATTGAAACGATCAGCTTACTTCGATGAATCAGCTCCAGCCGCAGGTGTGCCCGCTGGTAACGGGGTAGAATCAGCCGCCGCAGACGCATCGCCCGTCTTGGCTTGCAACAGTTTCAGGTTGGTTTCGTATTTGTCCGTGCTGGCGCCGGCCGCTTTCGCCGCGTCAATCGCTTTTTGATAAGCGTCTTCGGCTTTTTTCGACTGGTCGGTCAGTTCGTAGGCGCTGCCCAAATTATTCCAGGCGTAATAATCATCCGCGTTGACCGCGACTGACTTTTCCAACATCGGCACAGCCTTTTCGGGCTCAGGCGTCGGCGCTTCTAAATAAGCCAGACCTTCCGCGTTCTGTCTCCAGGACTCGCCTTTTTTGGAGGGCAAAGTGCCGATGGCTTCATAAGCGGCAATCGCGTCGTCCGTCTTGCCGGCGTCCGCCAAATCAGCGGCAGCCTTCATTTTTTCCTTAATCGAAAGACCTTTAGGAGCGGCTGCAGGCTTCGCGGCAGGAGCGGCGGCGGGAGTCGCGGCCGGAGTGGTAGAAGCAGGCGTCGCATCATCCGCGCGCAAGCTTCCGGTTGAGAACATCAGTCCAGCTGTTAAAAGCACAAACGCATACTTGTTTTGATTCATCTGTAACTCCTCTTACTTTATTTAAAATTAGTCACGGAACGACCCAGCATTCCGGGCAATAGCCTAGCAAAAAAACGGCTCTTTGCTTCGGCTTTTTTTATTCCAAACCCGGGCAGGTGGCGACCGCCTTACCTATAGACGTTTGTAACATACATTTTGGTCGATTGGCACTCCCCCCTCTCAAAATGATTCCCCCCGTCCCCCCCATGCCGGTTCCTCTGGTTGGCCGCCATGCCCACGAAAAGTCAGTTTTCCAAGGGGTCACGGATCATCGCCCCCTCATTTCGACTTCAAATATTTCATGATCTCGTCATAGGTCCCGTCCTGGTTGGCGTAGCGGGCGTAGTTCTTTCCCGTCTCGAACCATTCGGGCGTGGTGGGCCTGGCCAGGGACGCCGCCGTCAAAAGATCCTGGGTGGTCAGGGGCTTCACCTGCCCCGCTTTCATGGCCTCCCTTAACTTCACTTCTACCGCCCGGTCCACCAGCGCTTTTAAATCCGCGCCCGAAAACCGTTCCGTCACCGCCGCCACTTTTTCAAAATCAATGTCGGTTATGGGCTTGCCCTGGCACATCAGCCGCAAAATCGAGGCCCGTCCCGCCTTATCGGGCGGAGCCACAAACAGCACCCGGTCAAACCGCCCGGGCCGGCGGAAAGCCGGGTCCACATCCCAGGGGGCGTTGGTGGCCGCGATAATCAAAACTCCCTCGTTCGAGTATTCGGTCCCGTCCATCTCCTGCAAAAACTGGTTAATGGTCAGCCGCCAGCCGCCCGACAGTTTGGCCTCGGACCGTTTGGCTCCCAACGCGTCCACCTCGTCGAAAAAAAGCACGCAGGGCCGGTTTTTGCGGGCCAGCTCGAAAATTTCGTGAAGGTTTTTTTCGCTTTGGCCCATCCACATGTCCAAAACCTCGTGGATGCCGATGGAAAGAAATTTGGCGTTAATTTCCCCCGCCGTGGCCCTCGCCAAAAAAGTTTTTCCGCATCCGGGAGGCCCGTACATCAAAATCCCTCCGCCTGTGCCCTGGCCGTAAGCCTTAAAAACCTCCGGGTGCGTGAGAGGATAAATAATCTTCATGCTGATTTCTTCTTTTAACTCCGCCATGCCGCCGACGTCTTTAAAAGAAACCGCGGGCCTTTCCAAATCCGTCTGGTCGCGCAACTCGCCGCCCTTTTCTATTCCGCCGACCGCTTCTTTTAACGCAGAGGGTTTCAGTTTCAGTTTTCCCTTCTGGTTGGGCAAAATCACCTGAAGTTCTTTCGCCAGTTTCTCATCCGCGAGGCTTTTATCCAGTTTGATCGCTTCCACATATTGTGTCTTGGCGGCGGCCAAATCCCCCGTTTTCAAAAGCAGGCGGGCATACAGCACCAGCCAGGCGGGGCGCAAGGCGGGCGTCTTGACCATTTCTTCCATCAGGGTTAAGGCCAAATCGTTTTTTCCCTGCTGGTAAAAAGCCCGGCAGAGGCCTTCTTTAAAGCTGTCATCCTCAGGCCATAGGCCCAGCGCTTCCCGGTATTCCTTTTCCGCTTCCTCACCAAAGCCGTAAGAAAGCAACGCTTCGGCCAGCATCTGCCGCAGTCGCGGGTTTTGCGGCGAAAGTTTCAAAGCCTCCCGAAAAGCCTGGATTTGATCTTGATCACTCATGATTCCCCTCCAATAACGGTTTAGTGTTGCTGGTTTGACTCATTTTTTCTTTTTTCGAAGGCAATTTATCTTTCGGATCGGCGCCCATCGCCGCAGCGCAAATAAAGTAAATGCCTTCCCCTGTCCAGACATCTCCATTCCCGTACCAAACCGGACAGTCCTGCCAGACCCAAAAAGCGACACACATCAAAAACACCACAAAAGGAAAACTCAGAATCTGCAAAACACCCACTAACCTTTCCAATAAACCCAGCCTGGTCTTACTTAAGTTTTCCAGCGCGAACATCAGCATTAATCCATTGATGCATAACATTACCCCGGCCGAGGTTAAGAAAAGCAGGCTGAATAAAAGAACCATACCCAGTAAGGTTTCCAAAACAGAATGAAGGTTAATCCCCCACTCTTCGGTAAAATACCCCCCCTTCCGAATTGGTGCAAATAATGAAAAATAGAATCCCCAATGACCATGCCGCCCAGTCGTGATACCAGGGATTGGCCTGGGAAAAGAAAGTCACGGACAAAGCCCCCATCATGATCAAAAACGGCGCGAACATCATCATTGCCTTTTTTATCCTGCTGCCGGGTTGGCTCCTAACCGTTTTTAGCCAATAAGTTTGGAAAATAGAAAAACAGACTCCCGCCACAAGGCAGGCCGGATTGCCAGTAAAGAACAAAGATCCCAAAGAAACCAAGAAGAGCAAAAAGAAGATATCGGACCAATAACCGGTTCTCAAATGCAAAATCTTTTCCTCAACCAGCTTCAAATCATTTGCAGCGGGGATGTTGATGGGATTAAGCCTCAGGCTTTCCCGGATCACCGTCCGCGCCTCATCCAGTTTCTTTTCTTCAATCAGCAAACTTCCCTTCAGGTGAAAGGCTTGGGCGTTTTCAGGGTCCAGGACCAGGGTTTTTTCGGTGCTCACCAGGGCTTCCGCGTTTCTCCCCATCGCTTTCAGCGCCATAGCGCGGACCTTGTGGCACGCCGCATCCTGAGGGTGCAGACGCAGCCCTTTCCCCGCCGTTCGCAGGGCCGCGGGATAACGGCCCAGGTGAAAAAACGCGTCGGAAAGGTCTGAATAGTAAAAAGAAGTATTCGGATTGATACGGAGTGCGTGACGAAACCACTCCAGGGACTTCTGGTATTGTCCCCATGTCGTGAAGCAGGTTGCCTTGATGTAATAGTTATAGTCTTCTTCAGGGTCCAGGCGGATGGCGTTATTCGCCCGGTTCATCGCTTCTTTCAACCGCCATTGATCAGCCATGCACCAGGCCATGTAGCCATGGGCGCGGTCGTCGTATGGGTTCTCGGCCAAAATCCGCCCGATTTCCTTTTCCGCCAAGGCATAGCGGTGTTGGTGCATGAGAATCAGGCAAGCCTCGAGTCGTTGGTTGTTGGCCACACGCCACCTCGAAAAAAGTCGAAAACCCGGCAGAAGACGCGGTTAGGAATATTATTTTATATCGTGAAAACGTATGAGCGGAAAGAAAACAGGGATGAGATGAGTGGTTCCCTGACTTAAAAAGGTCAACTTCTAGAAGTTTTATGAGGTCAGCAAGAGCGATGGGTTAACGTTGGGTATGCAGGCTTGGACCCTTTACGCTTTTAGTTACTCGGATAGCCTGAACCTTACCCGACTTCAAATCTTCCAAGTCCTTGAGCATTTCTTTTTCTTCCCCGGCGCTTGCCGCCCTGAATTTCAAGGGGTAATGTTTGGCTACTACAGCGGCGATCTCCTGGACAATCTTCTTCGCCGGTGTATTAGCGCCCAGCTCGTCCTTGAGTGCCTTTTCAACCGCATGGTCAATAAAAGCGTTAACACTCCGGTATTTGAGTTTCTGAACAGCGGCCTTCTCCAGAAACCGGCGATCCAACTTAGTGCGATAGGAAATGACGCTCATGGCTTCTCCCTTTGAGACTTTCACTAATTGTAGTCTATTTGTAGTCTATTTTTCAAGTTTTCTAGATTTGAATTCGGTCACATAAAGCCATATCGAATCCGCCGTTTCCTCGACCACGATCACCTTGATGATAAAAGGGGTATGGTTATCTGAAACAAATGTGTCTTTTTTAAACTCTTCGCGAAGCTATCCCCATTGCTCGGGCGGGAAATCAAAAAGTTCTTCATAGTATCTTTTCGCCAATCCCCCAACCCTTTTGTCATTCGAAAGCATTTCATAGCTTTTGAACGCGGTTGGTTTGAAATCAACGATTACCTTTTTCATTAAAATTCCCCAACAAGATGAATGGTTTTAAAACAAGCCTCGAGTCGTTGGTTGTTGGCCACACGCCACCTCGAAAAAAGTCGAAAACCCGGCAGAAGACGCGGTTAGAAATATTATTTTATATCCCGAAAACGGGAGAGCGAAAAAAAATTAGGGAGGCGCGAGGCTTAATTGGACGAGGTTACGCCGTAACCCCAAACCCGGGTCTGCCCCTGAACCATCAGTCCCACCGCCATTCCGGGACACCAGCCGTCCTGAACGATGGGACGCAGGAGCGCATCCATTGATTGGACTTGGTCGAAGGACGGGGCTGTGCTTTGCGCCCACAGAAGGTGTGGGATCAATAAAAACGGTAAAAAGAATGTTTTAGAAAACCAAGACTTCATCAAAAGCCTTTTAAAACCTTATTCCTGGTGGAAATAGTAACCGAGATGAGGCGGCGTTGTACTTAAGGTGTTGAATGGTCCCTGCCACACGCTGTGCCGATTCACCATAAGAAAGTTATGAAAATCGGTACTATGCCGACCTCTATATAATTTTAATAGAGGGGTCGGTATGCGGTGCGTGGGGCCTGACCCCTCGGTTATTCATTTCTATTTTTTATTATTAGA
>OLLS01000003.1_pt1 | contig 101636 bp, 103 predicted proteins | sample 1604631 | NCBI WGS metagenome assembly OLLS01 (sample SAMEA104055725, study PRJEB20765) | soil metagenome | biome: Arctic tundra; feature: Polygonal ground; material: soil | place: USA | collected 2011-09 | depth 0-0.5 m | reverse complement strand
GCGAGTTTTTTGGTCCATTTAAGCGCGGCTTTCTTTTCTTTTGCGCTAAGGGATTTAGCGGAGCCGTGGCCCGGGGTTTTGGTTGAACCGGATGGACGTGTCTGCCCCTGAACACCCCCGAAAAGAAGAACGATCTTATCAATGCCGCTGCCGATCCGCTGTCCGAGGGTTGTGGTTTTGACCTTTTTGGTATTGCCCCGCTTGGTTTTCTTTTCATCTGTTCCGGACTCTGATTCGTCAGTGTCCGATTCGGTTGTTTCCTCAGGCGTTTCCGGGGGTTTGGCTTTGGGGTCGAATTCGGAGGCGGGTTTGCCGCTAATGATCCACTTGACTAGGGCTTCAATTTTCTTGGGTTTTAGGCGTTGAGAAAGGGTGAAGGCCAAGGCGGCATGAAAAGAACCCTGTAAATCCGATACCTTGTCCTCTTTTCCCCGTTTGGGGACGAGGCCGGATAAAGCCCTGGCGCTATTGAATGAGAGGATAAAAGCGGGAGCCGCTTTTTGGACCTTTTCGACAGCACCTTCGTCAAAGCATGCCTTAATGGCCAAGTAAAACGTTACGGTGGGCCTGGGAATGTCTAAGGCATCAGCCAGTTGATCATGGGTGGCATTGGGGGTTTTTTCGACCTGAGCGGTTAAAGCCGCCAAAGTATCCAGCCAAGCCAGGGTTTCTGGGTTTGAATTGGGCATGAAATCCTCCAAGGTTCATGAGAATTCGAAAATAATTTAATTTCCGGGCCGCACCTTGTCAACATTGTTCATGGGTTTTCCGGTCTTTGTTCATGGCTTTTAATCATTGTTCACGGGTTGTCCGGCATTGTTACTGGGTCATCGACCGTTTGTTCATGGGTTTTGGTTGATGTTCATGGGTTATCCAAGTTTGGTTACTGGCTTTTTGGGCAATGTTACTGGGTTTTTGGTGCTATGTTCATGGCTTTTCCGGCATTGTTCACGGGTTTTCCGGTTTTTTGTTAATGGGAAAACCGGCATAACTATCTTCAAAAGCTTGGTGTGGGCTTGGGCTGACGGGTATTTGCCGGAAATTGTAAATATTGGGCGGGTATAACTGAATTCAGTGAAGAAACCGGTTGGGGCGGCAGTTAAAAATTGGATTTTGGGCATACAAAGGGTGGGGTAGACCAAAAAGATAGAATTGAGCAGGGGTATTTAAAAACTTTTGCGAATTACATACTTAACTTCTGCAATATAGCCATATAACCCCCAGATATGATGAAAATTTAAACGGTAATATTTACTGGCGATTGTACCGGAGCCGATAACGCCTTAAAACTCGACGTACTCCGTGATTGATTTTTAATATTTTCGCGGAAACAACGGAGTTCGGGGAGTTAAGTATGTAAATCCCAGTTTGAATTCCACTTGTTATTCAAGACGTAAATGAATATCATTCATCGTATGAATAACTTACACAAACCACTTCCCCGTCATCTCCAAGAGACTTTGGCACAGGCTTTACGGCGTTTTCCGGTTGTGGTCTTGACCGGAGCCCGGCAGACAGGCAAAAGCACGCTCATTCAACGTCTCTTGGAACCCCATCGGGAATATTACACCCTGGACGATTTCGAGATTTTAGAGCGCGCCCAAAAAGAGCCGGGAGCCCTCGTCCGGTCGGATAAGCCCATGACTTTTGACGAGGTTCAGCGGAGCCCGGAATTACTCATGGCCGTCAAACGGGAAGTAGACCGTAACCGCAAGCCCGGGCATTTCCTCCTGTCCGGCTCCGCGAACCTTTCACTCTTGCATCGGGTAACCGAAACACTGGCCGGGCGGGCGGTTTACCTTGCCCTTCAACCTTTTACCTTATCGGAGAAGGCTGGCCGGGGAGGCGTGGGACGCTGGGATGTTCTTTTAGATAATCCGGCGAAAGCCGCAAAGGAAGAAAAACCATCCGGGCGGGTTGATGTAGACGATTTATTAATCGGCGGCTTTCCAACGGTCGCGTTGGAAAAAGACCCCACGACCCGCCGTGCCTGGCTGGAAGGATACATTCAAACTTATTTAGAACGGGACTTAAGAGCCTTATCCGCGGTTTCTGATCTTGCCGATTTCAGACGTTTGATGAGGCTCGCGGCATTGCGGTCGGGTTCGGTCGTCAACCAAACTGAATTAGCCCGCGACGCCGGGTTGAAACAACCCACAGTTCACCGCTATTTGAATCTCTTGGAAACCTCTTATCTCATTCAGCGTATTCCGGCTTACGCTGTTAACCGTACCAAGAGGCTGATTAAAACACCCAAACTTTATTATGGCGACACCGGCCTGGCGGCGGTGATCGCGGGCATCCACACCAGGCAGGAGTTGGACCGTTCCAACCTAACCGGCGCCCTTTGGGAAACATTGGTCGTGAACGAACTGATGGCCTGGAAGGAAACCGCGGACCCGAAACCGGAGATACTCTATTGGCGGACGGCAAACGGGGAGGAAGTTGATTTCGTCGTAGAACAAAATGGAAAGGTATTCCCCCTGGAGGTCAAAGCGGCGGAAGAAGCCAGGCTGGCCGATGTTAAACATCTTCAACTGTTCCTAAAGGAATACGGGAAAGCGGCTCCCCACGGTTTATTGCTGTATAACGGCACTAAGGTCGAGGAAATCGCGGAACGGATTTGGACTGTTCCTTTCTCCGTTGCTTTGGGTTTATGAGTAAGACCCTTTCAAGATTTGACTAACTTTTAAACTATTTCATCCAAACTTTCATGGGTCACCAATTTCACATAAAGTGAAAAAAAGAATCAGAACAAGTGGTAGTCCTCTTTGTTCTGATCAAATAAAGAATTCTGATTTAAGGCCAATTGATCGGCAGAATGGTTGGGTAAAAGCGTGAACCTACTTTTTGATATTGTTTTTTGAGGTTGTGAACGTGGCCGTCTTTGAGCGAGGCCACGTGTAGTTTTTCCCAGAGATAGTGACTTTGATCTGAAACTTTCTTGGCTTCTTTCCACCATCCCAAACCTTTAGCTGTGTTTTTCTTGATAAATTCAATTTCAGCATGGCCCAAGAGAGCGTAAATCCGGCCCCGAGTGTCACCGGTGGTTTTAAAGAGTTTATCCGCCTCATAAAAGGCCTGGTGGGCCTGAGGGTATTGACCCAGAAGCTTGTGAGTCGTGCCTAAAGACCAAAGGGTATAGGCATAACTGACCCGATCCCCAATATTTCCATAAAGTTTTTCGGCTTTTTTATAAAAGGGAAGGGCCTGGGTATAACGGCCCGCCATGCGCTCTACGTTGCCAAGGCCACAATAAGAGTAAGCGATACCAAAGGTATCTTTTCTTTGCCGCATTCTTCGATTGGCTTCCCGGTAATAGCGTCCCGATAAATCATATTGACCCAGCATGCGGTAAATGCCGCCTAGTGCGCAGCAGGTATAGGAAAGACCCTCAGAGTTTTTTATTTTCTTAAACAGATGGAGGGCTGAAAGAAGCTCTTTTAGGCCCTTTTTCATGTTACCCGCGATACGCCAGGTGCCGCCCAAAGCCCAACGGGTGAAGGCTTCGCCTTGGATGTCGTTTTGTTTTCGATATTGGATTAAGGCTTTTTTTAGTTCTTTAAGCGCCGGCTTAGGCTGGCCGGAAGCTCGGGCCGAAAGAGCCCAGCCCACCCGGGCGTCTAACTGAGCGGTTGGGTCGATGGCTTTAAATAGTTGTCCCGCTTGGCGGTAGTGGGAGAGGGCTTCGGGGAAGTAGCCGCGGATTCTCTCGACATCCGCTAAACCTAAAAGAGCGTCGGCTTTTTCTTCTATTGTCAGAGGTGAACGCAAAAGAGTTTTGTAGATTTTACGGGCGGTTTCAAATTGGGACAGGGATCTAGCTTTTTCCGCTTTTTCAAATAGGTTTTGCACGGTTTCTCCTTCAAGGAAGGCGTTATCATACCACGCTGTTGGTTATCTCTTCGTGGACGAGATGCGATTTTAAATTACTTTTCCGTTAAACTAAGGACCAATTTAAGAAAAAGGATTTCCATGAGCCGACGTATCTTTTGCTTTCTGTTTTCCCTGGCATTTATGCTTTGCGGCACGATGGTTCAAGCTCAAACAGCCTTTCCCCAATTAAAAGTAGTTCCCTGGAACGGACACAAAGCGGCCACTTCACTGACCTTTGATGACGGAGATCCGATTCATTTGGATGTGGTCATTCCCGAATTGAACCGCAGACAACTGCACGGGACCTTTTTTTTGATCGCGAATAAAATCGACCGTAAAGATGAATGGCGGCAGGCCATCAAGGCGGGCCATGAAATAGGCAACCATACCCTAGATCACCTTCACGCCAATACTTTGACGCCGAGAGATGAAAACGCGCAGGTGGTTGGCGCTCAAAACGTTCTTCAAAAAGAATTCGGAGTTCCTCTCTATTCTTTCGCTTATCCTTTTAGCGAAGATTCTCCGGGTTTAAAAGGCTGGGTGGAAAAAACAAGTTTTATCGCCCGGGGTGGAACGGACGCTTTGATATCCCCTCAAGATAAGACCCTTGATTGGTTTTACCTTCCTGCCAAAGTTACCATGAGCAACTTTCCTTTCGAGACTTATAAAAATTGGATCGATCAAGATACGCAATCCGGCGATTGGCTGGTTTGGATGATTCATGGGATTGAAGGCACGCCTTGGGGATGGGAACCCATTTCTCATAAGATGTTTATGCAAATCTTGGACTATCTTCAATCCAAAGACATTTGGATTGGAACCTTGACGGAGGTGGGGAGTTATTTAAGAGCCTGGCAATCATTTGAGGCGGCAACCATACAAGTTTCAGGTTCGGAAGCGCTTTATCGGTGGGCTGTTCCGGAGCATTGTCCGATGAACGTTCAACTCAAGGTCTGTTTCTCTCAAGGAGACTCGCCGGTTCAAGTTTGGCAAAATAATCAGCAAGTTGTTCCTGATGCTCGGGGAAATTACGCTATTTTATTTAATCAGGGGCAGTTGAGTTTGCGCCGCTAACAGTAGAGAATAATCTTGGTTTATTCGGGCGGCAGATCAGCTTTCGGCCTTCCTAACGATTAAAAAACAGGGAAGTTCAATTTCGATTTGCTCTGGCAATCCCGCGGCCGACAACGTTAGAATGCTTGACAATCGAGATCCGCGAAACAGCGACAAAAAACTGTATGAAAAGTTGGAGTATAGCTCAATATGGCAACCATTAAAGATGTGGCGAAAAAAGCCGGCGTGACGATTGGAACCGTATCCCGGGTTCTTAATAACAAACCCTGGGTCAGCGAAGAATGCCGCAAAAAAGTTTTAAGTTCCATCAAAGAACTGCATTATAAACCGCAGGCCCATGCCCGCCGTTTGCGTCAAAAACACTCTCAAATTTGCGGCGTAATCGCTCCCCATCACAACTCGGTTTTTCATAGTCCCTTTTTTACAGCGATTATGGAAGGGTTGGAAACGGTAGCGGCCGAAAATCACTATCGTCTTTTGCTTCATCCCCTGACCGAAACATCCCGCGCTCAAATCTCTTATCGGGCCTTATTGGGCGACGGCAGCGTGGATGGCATGTTTGTTCTCAACGCCTGGTCCACCGACGTCTCGGTTCGCGAGCTGGCGGAAGCCAATGTGCCTTTTGTTTTGATCAACGGCAAAATTACCGGTCACGAGGATCTGCCCTATGTGGGTTTTGACAACAGGGGAGGTGTTAAAATCGCGATCAATCATTTGGTTAAACTGGGGCACGAACGCATCGGAATCATTAACGGCCGTATGACCACCACGAACGCTTTGGAACGCTTTCAGGCTTTTCAGGAAAACCTGTCGGAACACCGGCTGGAGTTTGTCAATGAATGGGTGGCGGACGGCGATTTTGAGGAAGAGGGCGGTTATTTAGCGGCTCAAAAAATTCTCAAAGCCGTGCGACGCCCCAGCGCGATTCTTTGCGCCAGTGATTTAATGGCCATGGGCGCTATCCGGGCCCTGAAAGAAAATAATCTGTCGGTGCCGGAAAAAGTGTCGGTGGTGGGATTCGATAATATGGAAGAAGCGGCTTATCATGAACCGGCGTTAACGACAGTGGCTTTTTCGCCCTACGAAATGGGTAAATTGGCCGCCCAAAAGATATTTCGGATTATCTCGGGGGAAGAGTTGGAATCCCGAGCGACTACGCTTCAGCCCAAGCTGATTGAAAGAGAATCGACGGGGAAGCCTGAATAATCCGGTCTGTTTTTCGTCATCCATTTAAACGTGTTTTTAATAAGCCCGAATCTTTCGGGCTTATTTATTTTTAGGTTCAGTAACTTGATCGATTTTTAAAGGGTAATAATAGGCGTGAAAGCTAAATTTAAAAAAATACTCACTTTGTTTTTTTTAATGGGAATCTCGGTTTCCGCCGTTCAGGGAGCTTTGCTAGACAGTTCCAAAGTGGTCGAGGTTCAGGTTTTTCCCTCCGCAAAGCCAGTCCAGCCTGGTTCGGCGATTCGGATGGCTGTTTTAATCCAAATCCAGGATGGGTGGCATATCAACGCGCATGAGGGCCTTTTGGATTTTTTAATACCGGCGAATTTGTCCCTAGATGAAAATCCCTATGGAACTTTAACTCAAAATCCTTCCTATCCGGCCGGGACTAAAAAAAGTTTGGCGGGGTTGTCCCAGTCATTCTCGGTTTACGAGAAGGCGGTCACCTTTTACGCGGATATTAAATTATCATCATCCCTAAAACCCGGTTTGGTAAAACTTCCGTTTAAATTGAAAATCCAGGCTTGTAATGACCAATCCTGCCTGTCTCCGACGACGATCAATACGGAACTGCCCTTGGAAGTGGGGCTCGCAGGTCAGGCCTCCGTCCCGTTTCATTCAGAGCTGTTTCAATCTGCTGGGGCAAATACGTCAGATGTTCCTCAAGACAACATCATTGAGCGATACCTAAAAAATAACGGAATACTTCTGACCTTTCTGTTGATCTTTTTAGGCGGGTTGGCGCTTAACCTGACGCCCTGTGTTTATCCGATGATTCCTCTCACCATTTCTTATTTCGGCAATCAGAAAGCGGAAAAACCAATGGTCATATTGGGCCGGGCTGTGGCCTATGTATGCGGCATTTCGGTGACTTACTCTGCTTTGGGGGTGACCGCGGCTTTGACCGGAAAGATATTGGGCTCCAGTTTGCAATCGCCCTGGGTTTTGGCGGGCATCTCCCTGGTTTTGGTGACGCTTTCCCTTTCGATGTTTGGTGTTTATGAGATTCAGGCGCCTTCCTGGATTTTGAACCGCATCGCTTCCACCAGCACCCAAGGCTGGCTGGGCGCTTTGGGCATGGGACTGGTTTTTGGGATTGTGGCCGCGCCCTGCGTGGATCCTTTTTCTATTGGTCTTTTGACTTTCGTGGCCGCCAAGGCTAATCCCTATCTGGGGTTTATTATGTTTTTTACGTTGTCAATGGGATTGGGTTTTCCCTATGTCTGGCTCGGCTTTTTTTCCACCGAGATCCAGCGATTGCCAAAGTCCGGAATGTGGATGATCTGGGTTAAAAAGGTATTCGGACTTATTCTTCTAGGAATGCCTTTATATTTTTTAAATCCCTTGATGCCACAAAACTTAAATCATGTTTTGACTCCGGCTTATGTCATTTTGGCTGGGATCTTATTGGGATTTGTTTTTTCAGGCAAAGGAGTTATGCCGGGATTCAAAAAGTTCCAGGTGGTTTTGGGGGTTTTGTTGATTGCCTTGGGATCGCTGGTCTATCGAATCTGGCCGCAACCTATTGAGCTTTCGTTTGTGAATTATCAAAGCGCGCTGGTGGAACAGGCCCAAAAAGAAGGAAAACCCGTCTTTATCGATTTTACGGCGGCGTGGTGTCTGCCCTGTAAAGAACTGGAAATCAAAACTTTTTCAGACGCCCGGGTGCGAGAAGGCCTTAAAAATTGGATTTTGCTCAAGGCCGATATGACCCAATTTTCATCGGGTCCGGTGGAAGAACTCAAAAAAACATTTGGTATTCAGGGAGTGCCGACGCTCATTTTCCTTGGCGGCGACGGACAGGAAAGAAAAGACTTGAGAACTGTGGGATTTATTACACCTGAGGAAATGCTTCAAAAAATTCAGCAGACTGCCAACCATACTTAAACGGCTAAAACACAACCAGTTAAAAAACCGGTTGTGATTAAAAAATCTGGAATTTATCAAAAACCTTGTCCGGCGTTTTAATGGAGAAATCAGGCAATTTTTTACCGGCGATCACCTTGGATCTTAAAAATTCCACATGGAGAACTTGCTGCAAACTGTCCCATTTGGGCATGCCATAGCTGTCCCGCTCCAAAACGTAAACAATATCCACCTTCACTAAGTCCGCTTTCGCGCCGGCGGGAAAAAGATTTTTTACCAAATAAAGCGCCGCGTCCGCCAAGTGGATTTCCTTATCTTTTACCTCGAAATTGGCTTTGAAATCATTGGCGTTCCAAAAGAAATGAACATAATCGGTTTTGTCTGTAACTAGAGCGTTGTCTTTGAACCATAAATCCCAAGGCACTTTCGCGGCGATCCATTTTCCTGAAAGAAGAGGCGTTGGAGTCGGGGTCGATTGGGCACAAACGGAAGAAGCGATCAGCAAAAAAGTTAAAATCAAGATTTTTTTCATTTCTATTCTCCTCGATAGGTTTCATTTTATCACTTTTTAGTTTCAGTGATCATTTTGAAGAATTCTTCTCGGGTTCAAAAGGAATTAACTTTTGATCTATTAAATAACGGCTTAAAAGATAAGCGATTAATTCATGTCCATAGGCGGTGAAATGATGAGCGAATGTTTCCTGGTAAGCGGGATAAAAACCAGTTTGAAGCAAGGTGAACTGATCGCCCAGGCTAATTAATGTTACATTGTTCTTTTGGCAAAGATCTTTCCAAAACAAATCGTAATTTTCCTCAGGCTCGGGCAGATAGTCCCATGGCATGTAATAAATGGCGAATTGAGTTGATTTTCCCTCTTTGTTTTTAATAGCATTCAGTTTGTTAGCCAAAAGACGAACCGGAAGTCCCATCATCTCCATTAAATCCGCGCGGATTTCGGGATCATCAAGTTTTAAATACTGTATGTAGTCGTTCATGGGAATCTTGGGAATGATCCCCAATTCCTTGCAACGCGCATAAAAACGTGCCGGCGCACCAGGTGGAATTCGTGATTCTATGGGTTTGAGTGCGAATTTCGGGTCATCATCTAAACTGGGGATGCCTTCTGATGTCAGCGGTTTATAAAAATAATCATCAAAATACAGATTAGTAGACACCAGTACCAGATCAATATCGTATTTCTTGACCAAAGGCGGAACCTCATAATTGGAAAAAAAGAGCTCGTTTTCGTTGGTGTGAGCCAATGTCAGCACCTCAAAATGAGTGTCGACGTTTTGAAGCGACGCCTCAACATTTAACCAAAACTCCAATTTCTTCGCGTAAGTATTGGTGCGCAGAGAAGGAGTCCATGCTGTTTTGCTGACAACTATAGGGTCAAGCAAAAGACGGGAAGCCCCAACCATCAAAATGCGAAAGGTTTTTTGAGGTTTTTCTGATGGATAGTTAAAGTCTTGGGCTTCGGTGGTCCATGTATCGTTGAAATCATAATCTTTAACACTGATGATGGAAGGGTGGCCCAAATAGGAAACAAATAGTTTTCTTTTTTCTTTAGGAGAGGCGGCGAATCCAATCCTTGATTGAGGGAAATTAAGCAAAGGCTCGGCTTCTTCATTGTCATTTTCGGCGAGATAACCCCAGGCTGTGGCTAATGAAACAGCCTGATAATAAGGAGTAATGTGAGCCAGGGGCGTTAATCCGGATTGCAACGCGTATAAAAAGTTGTCCGAATAGGTCATCTCTAAAATGTGATCGCCCTTACCAACGGGCAATAAATTCGCGTTGATAGTGCTGGGGGCCGAATTGGGGTCGATCTCGTAAACATCTGGCAGGTCTGAATCGGCGACATAAACTATGTTTTGATTGACACATATCGCTTTAGGATGCGGAACTTTGGGATCCGCTGAAAAAACCGTTGATATTTTTTTTGTTTTTAAATCCAGCTTTTGAACGGCGCCGGTTGAAGGTTCGGAAAAATAAAGGCTGTTGTCCAGTTCGCGGTAAGCCAAATTCCAAGTTTCGGGAATTTGAGCCAGAGTTGTAACCATTTTTGTTTTTAGATCAACATTCCGCAAAAGATTGCTTCCCGCATCGTAGACCACAAGGATATCACCGGGGAGATAAACTAAAGCCAAGGGGTTGTTGAAAGAAGCTTGGAGTAAAGAACCATCGATTTTGCCTTCCGTGCCTGTGCCTGCTAGGGTTTCAACTCGGTTGTCCTCATTTAAGTAAACCAGACGGACGCGGTTATTGTTCCGGTCGGCCACAAAAAGTCTGTCACCGTTTGTGTCAAAGGCGATTCCGCAAGGATCATCGAAACGGGCTTTGTTGAAAGCGCCATCACGATAGCCTGTGTCAAATCCCGCGACGAAACTGTTGTAATACTCCATGGGAGTGAAAGAGAAAGCGGGGGAGGTGGAAAGAGACAGGGTGAAAATTAAAAAATTAAAGAAATGTCGTGGCGTCATTTTTCGAAGCGGCTTTTTCATAAATTCTCCTAAGAAGGAATAAATAGAATACTACCCTGAATTGGTTTTAAAATTTTAAAAGATACCGTGTCATCTTGAAAACCTCATCCATCGGATAAAAGAACAGCAGCCAGCCATAAGCCACGAAAATATTGGTTAAAGCGATATCAAACCAGCGGCTGGGACCCCAGGCGGCCCATCGGCTTCCCAACGAAGTTTTTTCCCAGGTATTGTGCAGGGTAAGGCCCAATCCATGATAAATACCCCAAATACCAAAGTGCCAGCTGGCTCCATGCCAGAGGCCGCAGACAAACATGGTCACGGTTAAATTTAGAAACTTTCGGAAAGGGCCGTGGCGGTTGCCGCCCATGGGGATGTAAATATATTCCCTGATCCAAGAGCTTAAGGACATATGCCACCGCTGCCAAAAGTCCGTGATATTGCGGGCGATATAGGGGAAGTTAAAATTAACGGGTAATTTCAGGCCGATCATTTTTCCCAATCCAATCGCGATATCGCTATAGCCGCTGAAGTCGAAAAGAATGCGGACCGATAAAAGAGCCATCAAAAGACAAACAGGACCAAAGGAAAGATCGGTTCTTTTTTCCAATAGATGTATCAGCATGGTGGCATTATCAGCGATGACCAGCTTTTTAAAAAATCCCAGAAGGACCTGAGCCAGTCCTAAAGCGGCCATGGTCAAGGGAGGGCGCTGTAATCCCTCTTCCAATTGAACCAAAAAAGGCTGAAAGCGTTTAATGGGGCCGGAAACAATGGAAGGGAAAAAAATACAAAAGATTCCAAACTTGAAAGGATTACGGACTGGTTTTCCTTTACCGTGGTAGATATCGGTTAAGTAGTGAACAAACTCAAAGGTAAAAAAGGAAATGGCAAGAGGCATGGCGGGTTGAACAGCGTATTCGGTTAAGGTTTTGCCCACATCGCCGCCGATAGCCGAAGCGGTTGAGCCGATCAATAGAGCCCGGTATTTATAAAAAATGAGTCCGAAAATGGGAACCAAAAGGGCCAGGATAAAAGCCTGTTTTTTTGCCAAACTGCCGACGGGAAAACTATCCATCCATTGGGCAAGAAAATAGGTGATCACCGCCATGATGATGATGGGGGTTACGCCCGCGGGACCGGCGAAATGATAGTGAAACACAGCGCTGGAAGCCAAAAGAAAAAAGAACCGGATCTTGGCGTTGGGTATCAGCCAAAGCAGCGCGTAAAAAATAATAAAAAAGTAAAGAAACCAGCAAGTGTTAAAAATCAAAAAAAGTTCTCCCTAGAAATCCACATAGATAAACTTCGAGGCCGACAAGTCGCCCGAAAAAAGCAAAATAGCCAGGAATAAAATAAAAAGGACTGTCCCTAAACCGAGACCTTTTAGAAAGTGTTTTCGGTTCATTTTTCCGCTCCATTTAAAAACCGGGTAAGGTCCGAGGCGTATTGCTCGTTGCCATCGGGCGTCAAATGACAATGGTCCAGGAACATCGTGGAAGGATATCGATCGGCCCAGTCTTCATAATGAATTCCCCGGGCGGCATAGGGTTTCAGGAAGGCTTTTAAAAGGGCCCGGTTCTTTTTGAAGCTGGGTTTGTCCAGGTAACCGCCCAAAAATTTTTGATTTTGGGGGGTTAAGACGATGGTGACATGAACATGGTTGGCTGCCCAGGAGTCCAAAATTTTGTGAAGACAGGTGAAGGCTAAAGCTTTTTTGTCCCAAACATAGGGTTGGTAATAAGAGGCGATCTTTTGTTTCAAGGCCGCTTCGACCATGTCGGCCTGGGCGTCGTTGGTTCCGACCATATTTTCCAGTAAGTGCTGGTAAAAATCCTTCTGGCTGGGGTAATACCAGAGTGTTTTTATCATTTGGGTTTCCCGAAAGAGAAGCCAATGCCGGCACATCAAGGTGTAAAGATCGTCGCTCAGTTGGGCTTCCTGGATGGGGGGCTTATCCGGGCTAAGGCGGGTCTGGATGTCCGCCGGAAGGTCAGGCTCTAAAAAATAACGGGAAAGACCTTTGGAGCCGTCGGCAAACTCCTGCGAGAACATCCGGAAGTTCAACAGTAACAATATATGATCGTCCGATAGAGGGCGGATTTCTGTATTAAGGGCCAGAATGTCTGTCAGGAGATTGCCGTCCGAACCAAGGCTCAAAACGGGTTGATGCAGGGCGTTGAACCGATTAGTCAAAGCGCACGTTAAGGTTTTAGATCGGGGTTGGGGGATTCGGTGTTCAGTCAGGGCGCTGGCGCCCAAAACGCTGTCACCTAAAAGAAAAAGGGGGCGTTGAAGAGGATACGAATAACGAATGCGGTCTTGAAGCTCAGGAAGGCTGGTCAGATCCCCCGAAATATCGAGGTGCCGGTACCAGAAACCCGTTGGGATGGTGATCCAAAGGAGAAGTTCAAAGGTAAAGAGGAAGCCTAAAAGCGCGGAAAAAGCGCCCAGCCAAAAGGATTTACTCGAGAACATAGCTCTCTTTCACGTTCGACAGTTTTTTTCGACCGCAAAAGTTTATCACTTTGAAGAACTATTCGATGGCCTTTTTTAAGTGATCAATCTTCTTCGACTAGAGCTAATTCGCGCTGAGGGGCGTGGCAGGAAGGGCAATGGCCCGGCAGGCCGTCCTTCCGGTGGATCAACTCTCCGCACATATCACAACGCCATAGCAGTTCGGTTTGCTCGTTCACGGCATCGTATTTATAGTCAGTGAGAATCTTCGTTTTGACTTCAAATTTAGGAGTGATGGTGGTCATGCGGCACCTTCCTTTCACTTATTTCTCTTATCAATTACCTTACGCCTCGCAGGGGTGGTTGAACAGGGCCGGGTGTGTTAAATCAGCTTAAAAAATAATTCGTCTTATTTTTGACAGGTCGTTTTTAAAGGAAAAACAGCAAAGGTAAAGATAATCTTTAATCACCAAGGGCACGAAGAAAATCTTTAGTGTTTAAACCAAAATCTTTGGTTTGCCTTCCTTGGTGAACTTGGTGCCCTTGGTGGTTAAAGAAGTTGCCTCAATCGCCGAGTTTGTGGAGGGTGTCAAAAGAGTAAAGCCCTGTGCCGTGGCCGTCCGACCATTGAAAGTGGAGGGCGTAGCGGCCCACGGGCGAAACGCTTACCAAGCGTACATTAGGATCAATCGACTCAATGCTAATCATCCGTTGGCCGGTAGTTTCATTGACGCATTGGGCGCAGGGACACATGCTTCTCAGGTATCGGTTGGGATAGCGGGAAATTTTTCCGTCTTCCCAAGTGATTACGGTGACTTTTTCGTCTTGCGTATTCACTTCTTTCGGACGATTGGTCACTTTGTTGGTAGCCGCGTTGATAATGGAAAGTTGGGAGGCCATTTGTTCGGCTATATGAGCGTAAGCTTTACCCGAGGCGGATTCGGGATGGGCCGCGACGGTAGGAACGCCATAGTCGCCGTCGGCCGCAATGATCGGTTCCAAAGGCACTTCACCCAAAAAGGGAACCAATAATTCTTCGGACATTTTTTTTCCGCCGCCGTGCTTAAAGATGTTGGTGGTTTCATGGCAATGTTCGCAGACAAAGCCGCTCATGTTTTCCACGATGCCTACGATGGGAACTTGAACCTGCTGGAACATGCGTAAGCCCTTTTGGGTGATCGTACGGGCCACATCCTGCGGAGTGGTCACAATGACCGCGCCCGCTAAAGGCACAGACTGGGTAAGAGTCAACTGAATATCGCCAGTGCCGGGAGGAAGATCGATCAACAAATAATCCAACTCGCCCCATTCCACGCCGCCGAGAAATTGCTGAACCAATTTACTGGCCATGGGTCCGCGCCAGATGAGGGCTGTGTCCGATTCCTGCTGCAACATACCGACGGACATAAATTTGATGCCGTGTTTTTCAAAAGGAATCATTTTTTTAGAAATGGGGTCGGTGGCCGGCTGTTGGCCGATGACGCCCAACATGCGGGGAATAGAAGGTCCATAAACATCCGCATCCATGAGGCCAACTTTGGCTCCGGTTTTGGCCAGGGCTAAGGCCAGGTTGGCGGACACGGTGCTTTTACCCACGCCGCCTTTGCCGGAAGCTACCGCGATCAGATTTTTAACCGTGGGCATGTTGAGGTTCTTAATGCCTGTGGGAGCCTGTTTGACGTTGGATGTCATGTTGACAGCGACATCGGTGACGCCCGCGATTTTTTTGACTTCTTCGGCGGCCTGCTTCTTAAACAAATCCTTTACGGGGCAAGCCGGGGTAGTAAGCTCAATATCAAAAGCAACCTTGCCGCCCTCAATTTTCATGTTCTTGATAAAACCTAAAGAAACGATGTCTTGATGAAGGTCGGGATCCTGAATTTTTTTCAAAACGGTCAAAACATCTTGTTCACTAAAGCTCATGGCGACTCCTCAAGGTTATCTGCGGGTAACTAAAATAGGTTTTAATGTTCAGAAATGAAAGGTTGCTTTTAACTTTTATTTCTCCAGGCGTGGTCCAAGGGCGCTTATTTTGCCAGCGCCTTTTCCAATAGAAAAGTTTTATTTTGACAATGAAGTGGTTAAAATGGGATTCGTTGTGGGCCGCATCAAACGGCGCTTAAATCCCTTGTTCCACTTCTTTTTCCTGCCAGAAAAAGACGTCTGTTTTCTTCTAGATCAGTAACTCTTTCAAAGGTGGTTTAATTATGAAAGCAGTCATCATGGCCGGCGGCTTTGGGACTCGCATGAGACCCTTAACGATCAACCTTCCCAAACCCATGATTCCCATGGTCAACCGACCGATCATGGAACTGATTGTGGAACTTCTTAAAAAACATAAGTTGACCGAACAGATCGGGGTTCTTTTTTATCAACCCGAGATCATCACCGAATATTTTCATGACGGCGCGGATTTCGGAATCCAGATGCAGTACAAAGGCGCGGAAAGCGATTTGGGCACCGCCGGTTCGGTGAAGAATTGCCATAGCATGATCGGAAAAGAACGTTTTGTGGTCATCTCCGGTGATGTGTTGACGGACTTTGACCTGACTGCCGCGATCCAATTTCACGAAAAAAACAAAGCGAAGGCCACCATGATCCTGACCCGGGTGGAAAACCCCCTAGCCTTCGGTGTGGTCATTACGGATAAAAACGGAAAGATTGAGCGCTTTTTGGAAAAACCCAGCTGGGGCGAGGTTTTCTCCGATACGGTAAACACTGGTATTTATATTTTGGAGTCGGAAGTTCTGGATTTGATTCCCGAAAAAACCGATTTTGATTTCTCAAAAAATCTTTTTCCTCTCATGCTCAAAGAAGGCATGCCGCTATACGGCTATGTGGCCGAAGGCTATTGGGCCGACATAGGGAATCTGGATCAATACCGTCTGGCTCATCAGGATGTTTTTGCGGGCAAGGTCAAGATCAACATGCCGGGCGCGCACACGCATAAGACGGGCGACAATATTTGGACCGGAGAAAATTGTCACATTGATCCCAGCGCCAAATTGTCCGGCACAGTGGTGTTGGGCAGCAATTGCAACATTGCGAAAAACGTAAAAATCACCAATTCAGTTTTGGGCGACGGCTGTCAGGTGGAAGAAGGCGCCGTTTTGACCAATGCTATTTTGTGGCGTAACGTGGCTATTGGGGCAGAAGCGGAAGTTCATGAATGCGTTATTTCGTCCGGAACGGATGTTCAGGAAAAAGCCAGCATCTTTGAGGGCGCCATTATTTCGGACAATTGCACTATCGGTAAAGAGTCGGTGGTAAAAGCCGGCGTGAAGGTTTGGCCCAATAAAGTAGTGGAAGATGGCGCCCAGCTTTCCACGTCCCTCATCTGGGGCGATAAGTGGGCCAGGTCCATTTTCGGGCAACACGGCGTGACAGGCATGGCGGGTATCGACATTACCCCCGAATTTGCCAGCAAGCTGGGAGCGGCCTATGGCGCGTCGCTACCCAAAGGTTCGACGGTTCTGACCGCACGGGACATTCATAAAACCAGCCGTATGATCAACCGCGCGTTGATTTCCGGTATTTTGTCCTCGGGCGTCAATGTGCATGACCTGCAGGAAATGCCCATTTCGGTGGCGCGTTATGCTGTGCCAAAGCTGACGGACGCAGGCGGTCTGCATACCCGTAAAAGTCCTTTTGACAAACAATTTATTGATATCAAATTTTTTGACGGCCGGGGTTTGGCGTTGTCGTCGGGTAAAGAAAAGGGAATTGAGAATCTTTTTTATCGTGAAGATTTCCGCAGGGCCACCATGGAAGAAACGGGCGAATTGGTGTTTCCTCATCGAATGCTGGAGTTTTACCACGAAGGCTTTTTGGAGGCTCTCGATAAAAAATCCATTTCGGATTACAAACCGAAAGTGGTTATTGACTATGCTTTTTCCGCAGCCTCTCCTATTTTTCCTATGTTGTTAGGAAAGTTGGGCTGCGAGGTGGTGGGTTTAAACGCCTATATGGATGAAACCAAACTCACCAAAACGCCTGAAGAATTTCACGCGGCCTTGAAACAGTTGTCGGATATCGTGCCGACGTTACGGGCGAATTTCGGGGTTCTTTTTGACGCGGGCGCCGAGAAAATTTTTGTCGTGGATGAAAAAGGCCATCTTTTGAGCGGGGCCGAACTTTTAGCGTTGTTCTCGCTATATACCTACCGCACACAGAAAGGCGCCAAGACCGTAGTCCCCATTAACAGCTCCCAGATTCTGGACGATCTGGCTAAGACGAATGGAGGAATTATCCAACGAACCCGCACCAACTATTACTCGCTCATGGACGCGGCAACCCAAAAAGGAGTGTCTTTAGTGGGGGAACCGGACGGCGGGTTCATTTTTCCATCTTTCGCGCCTTTCATGGACGCCATGATGTCCACAGCCAAACTGATGGAATTTATCGCTAAAGAGGGCAAGCCGATTTCGCATTACCTGGAACAAATCCCCAAAAAGGCGCAGCATTCCCAAAAAGTTCCCTGCTCCTGGGAAATGAAGGGAACGATCATGCGTCATTTAATTGAAGATACGGCTAATGATAAGCGCGAGTTGATTGACGGCGTCAAGATCAGCCGCAATGGTTCTTCGATCATGATTCTGCCGGACGCGGACATGGCTTTGTTCCATGTCAGTGCCGAGGCGGAAACCGAAAAGAGCGCCAAGGATCTGGTGACTTCTTTTGTGGAGAAGATCAAGAAGTGGCAGTCTTAAAATCTTGAGCCCCACCGTTTTTCGCCATAAAAGCTATCGTTTTTTCTTCTTTTCCCGCGAAGAAAAGAGGATTCACATTCATGTCACCTGCCCACAAGGCGAGGCCAAATTTTGGCTGGAACCTTCTATTGAATTGGCGGAGAATTATTCAATTAAGGAAAGACAGTTAAAGGAAATCGCGAATGTCATTAAAGACCATGAAAAAGAAATCCTCCAAGCATGGCGTAAGCACTTTGGCGCCTGAAGCCGAAGTTTTAAATGTTTCCAGCCATGGGCTTTGGCTTCTGGTAAATGACAGGGAATATTTTCTGCCTTCGGCAAAATTTCCATGGTTCAAAAAAGAAAATATTGCTGACGTTTGTAAAGTTAAACTTCTACACGGATATCACCTTTATTGGCCAACTTTGGATGTGGATTTAGAGTTGTCGTCATTGGAACACTTGGAAAAGTATCCTCTGGTTTACCGATGATCCCGCCCGACGCCAATGCGGCTTTGTTTTATGTCAACGCCGAGGCGGAAACCGAAAAGAGCGCCAAAGATTTGGTGACCTCTTTCGTTGAGAAAATCAAAAAGTGGCAATCTTAAAGACTTCAATCTGCGCATTTTTAAAATGGACAATGGTGGCCTGACCCCAATTTTCTGTAATCTTTTTGGTTCACGTTTTTTTCACGAAAGGAGAGAATTGAATATGTTTAAGTTTTTCAGCTTAATTTGGATTTTTTTTACAATTGCAGGTTGTGCTTCTGTGGGTGTTACTCGATTAGGAGGTTATTCTTATCCACCGAAATCATCTGATTGCAATTTATTGGTTTTTACAGACGTCAAATCAGTTACTCGAAAATATGTTGAGATTTGTTTAATCGATTCGAGAACTGGACAAAGTGCATTCGATAACAAAACCGTTCAGGGTGCTATTGAAGCGGCGATGCCAAAAGCCTGTGAGGCAGGTTGTGACGCTATAATTGTTCAAAGCGGCGATACGGAAGGTGCAAACCTGATGGGATGGGGTAGTGGTAGAGCCATCATTACGGGAATTAAATTTATTAAATAATTTGTGAACAAAGGGGCGTGGTCCTGTTTCAAAACTTTCACGGTTCTATTGCCATCAAAGCCTTCGCCAGGGACGGCATGAAATTGTCTTTGCCGATTTTATCAATCTTCTTGTTGTCTATATGTTTTGGCAATTGGCACAACTAAGACGAGGAAAACCGAGGGGTTAGGCCATCATTGTTTATTATTGAAGTCTAGGTGGTTTTTCTCATCAGCTCCACAAAAGCCGGTCCATACCGTTTCAATTTCGCTTCTCCCACGCCAGGTATTTGGGCGAATTCGTTCAGTGTGAAAGGACGCCGGGAGGCCATCTCCCGCAAGGCACTGTCGTGAAAGACGACATAAGGCGGCAGTCCCTGTTCTTTCGCTAGTTTGAGGCGCAGGGCACGGAGTGACTCGAAAAGCAAAGGGTCTATCGGACCCGGGGCACCGGAGGCCGTTGTTTTGGTTTGATAATGAGTTTGTTTGGATCGGCTTATCGCTTTGGCTTCTTCCCGCAGCCATACCTTTTGACCTTCTTTTAGAACAGCCCAGGAGTTTGGATTGAGTTTGTAAGCCCCGTAGCCTTCCACATCGATGGTCACGATTTTGGTCGCGACCAACTGGCGGAAAAGCGAAGCCCATTGTTTTTTATCCAAATCTTTGCCCACGCCAAAGACACTCAATCGGGTGTGGCCGAATTGGACGGCCTTTTCGGTTTCTTTTCCCATAAGTAAATCAATCAAGTGACCGGCGCCAAAGCGCTCGCCGGTGCGGACGATGGCGGAGAGGGCTTTTTGGGCTGGGATGGTGGCGTCCCATGTGTTGGAAGGCTGAAGACAATTGTCGCAATTGCCGCAGGCATCGGAATGTTCCTCGCCGAAATAGGCCAGCAGGACCTGGCGGCGGCATTGAGTGGACTCGCAAAGGTTGCGCATGTCGTCGAGTTTTTTGCGGCCCAGTTTTTTAAAGTCGTCGGTTCCTTCGCCGCCTTCCATCATTCGGCGGAGTTTCATCACATCGGCGGAAGAATAAGCCATCCAGGCGGAGGCGGGTTCACCGTCACGCCCCGCCCGCCCGGTTTCCTGGTAATAAGATTCCACACTTTTAGGAAGATTTAAGTGGGCTACAAAACGGACGTTCGGTTTGTCGATGCCCATGCCGAAGGCGATGGTGGCGACCATAATCCAGCCCTCTTCCCGCAGAAAGCGGGCCTGGTTTTGGCGCCGTTGATTCGCGTCCAGCCCCGCGTGATAGGGCATGGCCTTTAATCCTTTTTGCGTCAGCCATGCGCTCGTTTCATCCACATTGGTCCGGCTTAAGACATAGACAATACCGGCCTGGTCGGGATGTTCGGATTGGATGAAGTCGAATAGTTGCTCACGGCTTTTTTCCTTAGACCCGATTTGATAACGGATATTGGGTCGGTCAAAGCTGGAGGAAAAAACCGGATCGCTGGTTAATCCCAGCCGTTCGCGTACGTCTTTTTGGGTCTGGGGGTCAGCGGTGGCGGTTAAAGCGATAAGCGGGGTTGAGGGGAAGTGCTCCCGCAGGCGCGCGACTTCCAGATAGTCGGGACGGAAATCATGGCCCCACTGAGAAACACAGTGGGCTTCATCCACCGCGATGAGACTTAAAGGAAGACCCTGAATAAAAGATTGAAATCCCGGACTGTTGAGAGTTTCGGGAGCGACATATAACAGGTCCAATTCGCCGGTTTGAGCTTGTTTGCGGATTTGGCTTTTTTGAGCGCCATCCAGAGTTGAGTTGTAAAAGGCGGCGGCGACCCCATTTTGCGCCAGAGCATCCACTTGATCCTGCATCAAGGCAATCAAAGGAGAAATAACCAAACCCAAACCGTATCGGATCATGGCTGGAATTTGGTAACAAAGGCTTTTGCCGCCGCCGGTTGGCATCAAGACAAGGCAGGAACCGCCATTGAGGACATGTTCGATAACTTCTTTTTGACGGCCCCGGAAAGCCGAATATCCAAAGACGCGGGTTAAAAGAGTTAAAGGATTTTTGTCAGGAGAGGAAGTCATGTCAGCGAAGGTGTTCCAGTTGTCGGTTAATATTTAATTTGTTTCTCTATGATAGCACTTTGTTTTTAACGAAACGATTTGTTCAAAGGTCATTGTGTTAGACCTGGTTTTCACTTAAACTTTTTCCACTTTTCGACAGGTTTCGGAATTCAATCAGAGGAAGTCTCATGGCTAAAATTACTTTCGGTACTTCCGGCTGGCGCGCGATTATGGCGGAAGATTTTACCTTCGCGAATGTAAAGATCGCTACGGCCGCTATCGCCGAATATTTAAAAAAAACAGGTGAAGCTTCTAAAGGTCTGGTTATCGCTGGTGATTACCGGTTTCTTTCCGAAGAGTTTCAAAAAACCACAATTGAAGTTTTAGCTGGTTACGGAATCAAGTCCTACGTTTGCCCCATTGGCACACCCACTCCAACTGTATCGTATGAACTCATCCGCCGTCAAACGGCGGGTTCCATCAATTTTACAGCCAGCCATAATCCGGCTGTTTACCAGGGGCTCAAGTTTAACGGCGCGGACGGCGGCCCCGCTCCGGTTCAGGTAACTCAAGCGCTGGAAGACGGCGTCGTCGAGTTGCAAAAAGCGAGTACTCCTATACTTGCAATACCTTACGACCAAGCGGTCGAAAGGGGATGGGTAGTCAACATTGAGCCCAAAGAGGACTATTTCAAGCGTATCCGGGAATTTGTTCAATTTGATGTGTTGAAGAAAGCCCGTTTGAAAATTGTGGTCGATGTCATGCATGGCAATGGAGTGGGGTATTTAGACACCCTGCTTCAAGAGGGTGGAGTCAATATCAATGTTCTTCACAATAATCGGGATCCCTTTTTTGGCGGACATCATCCCGAACCCGGCGCGGAGGAATTAAAAGAAGCCATTCAATTGGTGAAGACCTGGCCCGCCCATCTGGGTCTGGCCAATGATGGCGACGCGGATCGGTTTGGCATCATTGACGCCAATGGAACTTATCTGAGTCCCAACGAGGTATTGGCAGTTCTTTTTTCACATTTGCTTAAGACCCGCGACTGGAAAGGCTGTGTGGTCAGAACGGTCGCCACCACCCATTTGATTGACGCGATCGCCAAAGCCCATAATGTGCCTTTAAGAGAAACCCCGGTCGGGTTTAAATACATCGCGGAGATTATGGCGAAAGAACCGATCATCATTGGCGGTGAAGAATCGGGTGGGCTGACCGTTCACGGCCATGTGCCTGAAAAGGACGGGGTTCTGGCCTGTCTGTTGATGGCTGAAGTAGTGGCACATGAAGGAAAAACATTATCGGCCATTCTCAAAGCGCTTTACCAGGAATACGGGGGTTTTTATACCGACCGTATCAATTTAAAACTGCGTGACGGTCTCAAAGAAGTCATGACCGCCAAGCTGAAAAATAACCCGCCGTCCGAAATCGCAGGACTTAAAGTGAAGGAAATCATCCGAATCGATGGAACTAAATTCATTCTCGAAAACGGTGAATGGTTGATGGTCCGGTTTTCGGGAACGGAACCCTTGATGCGCTGTTACATGGAAGCCCATAGTGTTGACGGACTAGCTAAACTCAAAGCGGCAGGTCAGGAATTAACCAACGTCTAAATTGAAAAACAGGGCTTTTAAATGGATATTCCTCTGAATTTTAAGCGATGTACAACATTTGTCATGTTTTTTGGTAAAATAGCTTCTAATCACTCAATGGATTTTATGGGGTCGCAATGCCAAACGATAATTTAACGTCAGAAGGAAAAAAACGATCTAAATTGACTCGTCTTTTTCCCTTTTTAATTCTCTGGGTGGGTTTCAGTTTTGCCGCCGGGTTTGTCGCTTCAGTTTATATTGATGACATTTTGATCGTGCAATACATCGGTGCGGGTGCTTTTGTTTTTTTAGGTGTGTGGTGGTTTTTAATCTCCTGGCGTCTTCGGCATCTCTGGGTTCAGGATCTTCAGGAATTTTTTATTGCAAATAAAATGGTGGCTTATGATTTTCTTCGGATTAAGGCTATTACGCCCTGGGGTCTTTCCGACATGAAAGCTAAGCTGCTGAACGCTTCGGCCGGCGAGTATCTCGCCTTAATGTACAAGGTTAGTGATTCCTATCAAACTTTGGAGAAATACGTGGGAAGCAAAGTTTCCGCTAACGCGGTCAAGAAGGCCATGAATTCCGAATTGGGCGGGGAATTGCGCAGGGTTTATGTCCTCTTTTCCGATCTCCGCGGCTTTACCCGAATGACTGAACAATTAAAGCCCGAAGAGGCGGTGGATGTTCTGAACCGGATGTTTACCGCTATGGAGGAGGTCATCACGCTCAATGGCGGCGACATTAATAAATACATCGGCGACGCGATTCTGGCTTATTTCCGCAGACCTTACGGCAACGAACTGGATGCCGCCAAAAAGGTTCTTCATACCGCTTTGCGGATGCAGGATAAGTTTGAGGTTTTGAACAAGAGTTTTAAAGTGGCCTATAGCTACCCAATTGAAATCGGTCTGGGTATCGGTATTACGGCGGGCGAGGCCATTGTGGGGAACATGGGATCGGCCAACCGGATGGAATTTACGCTGATCGGGGATACGGTTAATCTTTCCTCCCGGCTTTGCGGTATTGCCAAGCATGGAGAGGTTTTGGTCAACGAGGAAATGGCCCGGGCAGCGGAGCAAGATTACGAATTTTCCGCCTTGCCCCCGGTTCAAATCAAAGGCAAATCGGGAATGCACACCCCCTACTTGGTCGTCCGCCAGCGTCTGACGATGAGCCGCTGATCCTCAATTTTGGAACCGATGAAAAAAAAACGGAAAACATCCTCCAATAAATCTGCCGCCCCCTCTAAAACCGCGAAAACGGCCTTCGCTCATTTCAAACTGAAGCTGGATCCTTTCACGACTCTTTCTTTACGTCCCCAGAATTTGGATTGTTTTGTCGGCAGGGAACCTTTAATTGACCGGCTATGTTCTTCACTCTTTTCCCTTTCCAATGTGGGTTTGGCCGGAGAGCCGGGCGTGGGAAAAAGCAGTTTGATGAGGGCGGTTCAATCTCGGGTTCCCGTCTCCCAGTTTCATTCGGTGAATATTGGTGTGCCAATCGACGACGCGGGCTATTTTCTTAACGAGTTACTCAAGGAAATGCTGGTGGTTATTCCTCGAATATCAGGCATGGATTTCAAAACGATCGGCCGCCGGTTAGAAAAAGAAAGTCTCAGTAAAAACGAAATTTTTTCAATTATCCAAACGATAGTTTTAAAACTCAAAAAACCTCTTTTGGTTTTCGTGGATGATCTGGAAAAAATTAAGGGAGACCGCATTCGGCATTTGACCCGGTCGGAAAGAACCCTTCAAATTTTGGAAGAGGTAAAGCCGTTATTGGAATTGCCGAATATTGGTTTTGCTATTTCGTTGCAGGAAGAGTTTTATTCCAAAATCCGATCCATTGTTCAGGAAAACGGCGATCCGACAGTTTTGGGGCTCTTTAAAAGTATTGTCCTTGTCGAAAAATTCTCCACGAATGAACTTAAAGAAGTTCTCGCCAAGCGTCTGGAAAAAGCCGGATATTACGATCCCACCCAACATTTTTTTGAACCCGAAGCCCTCGTTCTGGCTTTGGCTCTGGCGGATGGAAATCCCCGGCGATTCCTTTATTTGCTATCTGAGGGAATGTATCGGGGCTACCGGCGTAAAACAGACCGGGTTGAGTTTCAAGACCTCTTTGAGGCGGTAAATGAACATCTCAAACTGGATCAGGTTTGCCGCAAACTGCTTTATTTTTTAGCCAAATCGGGCCGAGCGGTGGCGTCCAACTCGGATCTTCAATCCTTCATGGGTTTAGATACGATTTCCATCGCGCGCCGTCTGGAGATCTTGTGCAAAAACCGCTTGGCCGAAATGGTGGAAGTGGTGGATGGGATAAAAGTTTACGCTTTGCCAGGACGAAAAAATTCTTCGGAACCGGCGGCGCGCCTGATTTTAGTAAAAACAACTACATCCGCTTCGGGGGAGAAAATATACAACCTTTCGAACAGGGAAGAAGGAGATGATAAGCTGTGAAATATCACGTAGTGATGGTGACTAGCCCCAATCGTTTGACGAGTGAGAAATTATCAAAGGGTTTGGTGAATCAAAAGTTGGCCGCTTGCGTGAGCTGTGTTCCCGGCGTCATCAGCCGTTATTGGTGGAAGGGAAAAGTTGAAACAAACCGTGAGGAATTGCTGATAATTAAAACTACCAAAAGTAAACTGTCGGTTCTGACTCGATGGATCAAAGCTAACCACCCCTACCAGGTCTGTGAAGTTTTATTCTTACCGATCAGCGGGGGGAATCCGGACTATTTGAAATGGATCGATCAGAGTTTAAATTCGCGCCAAAAGTAAGGATTTTTTTGTCATACACGGAAACTCAACTTCGAAGTTTTCAAACCCTTATCCGTATCCGCACAATTTGTTTAGTGCTGATGAGTTTCCTTTTGTGGATATCCGAAGACAGCCGGTTGTCCCCAGTGATTTCCACGGGATGGGAACTTCTTTTTATCAACATCGGTTTGAGTTTGGTGTTTGGTGTCTTGGGCAAAACGAAGCGATTGGTGCAATTGCTTTTGCCTCTGGTTTTTATCGTGGATGGTATTTTTGTCAGTTTTTGGATAGGCATTTCGGGCGGACCGGTCAGTTTCTATGTTCCTTTTTTTCTTCTGGTTTTAGTTCACGCTATTTTGGTTTTACAACCCCGCATAGCGGTGGTCGTGGTATCGATTTTGATAGCGGTGTTTTTAGGCTTTTTTTATCTCGATTATATTTGGGGTCTTTCAAATACTTTTGGCGCGAACCAGATTAACTTTGTCTCGAACTTACTTGAGCATTCCTCGCCCGAAGTGCGCCGGTCCGTCTACTGGCATCAGAGTCTTCGGTGGCTTTTTTTTTCTGTCCTCATGATTATTGTCTGTTCCATCGCCATGAGACAGGTTTGGATGCGGGAAGAACGTCTTAGAATTAAAGAACGTTCTTTGGAACAAAAACGCCATTTGATTCAAATGGGAGAAATGACGGGGCGTGTGGCGCATGGAGTGAATACGCCTCTGGGGCTGATTTCAGGCAATTTGGAACTGCTGATGGCAGAAACCCGTAAAAGCACAAAGACTTATCGGCGACTAATTCAAATCAATCAATATGTTCAAAGAGCCATTCGAACCGTGAGAGATATTTTGGATTACGGCCGCCAGTCCATGTCACAGATTAGGCTGGTGTCTTTTCTTAAAGTGGTTCAGGCAGTGGCGGCGGCGGTCCAACCAAAACTCAAAAAAAATAAAAGCCGGTTAATTCTCGATGTTGACCCCAAGCTGCCTGAAATAAAAGGATACCCGGATGGCCTTTATCAGGCGCTGTTGAACCTGGTGGAAAACGCCATCGATTCTATCTCCACAAACGGCATTGTGACTCTGACGGCCACGTTTCAATATCGGTCTATGCGGTTGAGCGCGGGGGATAAGAGGGGTGAAATTAAAGTGGTTGTGCGGGACAATGGAAAAGGTATCCCGGCGGACAAACTTCCGCAGATTTATGAACCTTTTTATTCCACTAAGGATTTTGGAAAAGGCACTGGATTGGGTCTGTCGATTGTCAAACGGATTGTGGATGAACACGGTGGAACGATTGAGGTAAATAGCACAGTGGGTGTTGGAACTGTTTTTGTCCTGATCTTTCCTGTGGAAGGTTTGAAGCCCAATCAGGCGGCCGATTCGGAGGATTTTTACTATAATAAAGGTGAGACGAATTCAAAGGATATGGAACGATGACTAAAATCTCAAAGAAGAAAAAGCCGATGGCTAAAGCAAAGGCGCGTCACTCTAAAATCCATAAAGCCAGACTTTTGGTCGTCGATGATGAAGCGGATTTCACCAAATTAATTCAAACCATTCTGGCTCAAGAAGGTTATGGGGTCGATACGGCGACCAGCGCGACCCAGGCCATCGCCCTTCAGCGTAAAAATGCATATGATCTGGCTTTGGTCGACCTGCGTATGCCTGAAATGACGGGATTGGAACTTCTTCAATATCTGAAGGCGCGCGATAAATCCATTTTTGTCATATTGATGACGGCTTACGGGTCTTTTTCGGTAGGTATTGAAGCTTTACGGCGAGGGGCCACGGACTATGTGGCAAAGCCGTTTAAGAATAAAGTTTTGAAAGAAAAAGTCGCGGAAGCTTTGAACCGCCGACATCAATATTTGGAAGAACAGCATTCCATTCGCCATTCTTCGGATGAACTTTGAGCTTATCCGCGGTTAAAAAGGTCATTCATGGCTAAAAATTCTTCTCCCTCTAAACGTAAAAGTATTCCCGAGCCGACCATCGCGAGGCTGCCGCGTTACTTAAGAAGCTTCGCTCAGTTTTCTCAGCGAAATCAATTGGTGATTTCTTCTAAAGAACTGGCGGCGGTTTCGGATATTAATCCCTCCCAAGTCCGCAAGGATTTAGCCTATTTCGGCCAGTTCGGTCAGAGAGGCGTGGGATATGACGTCAAAACGCTTGACGAAAAAATGCGTGGGATTTTAGGTCTCAATAAAAGTTGGAGTTTGGCTCTTGTCGGCGCCGGCCATCTGGGTACGGCTCTTTTGCAATATGGAGGTTTCGCCAAGGCCGGATTTAAAGTAGAAGCGGCTTTTGACGTGGATCCTTCCAAGGTGGGTTGGGAACTGGAAGGGGTCAAGATTTGGGGAACGCCGGCTATCCGCCAGGTGGTCCGGGAGAAAAAAATTGAGATAGGGGTCATCGCGGTTCCGGCCAGCCAGGCCCAACGGGTGGCCGATGATCTGGTGGACGCGGGTATCAGAGCCATCTTGAATTTCGCGCCTTGCGCTTTATCGGTTCCCAAGTCGGTTTTGGTCCGGGGAGTGGATTTAGCCTCAGAGCTGGAACATTTGACTTATTTCCTCGAAAAGTCCTCTAAAACCGACAAAATCAAAAACATTGGTTGAGGAACAAAAATAAAAGAGTTAAATTAACATTGTGTTAAATCAGTCTTTTTTTAAAAGTTGGTTTAAAAATCAAATTTTCCCTGATGTAATGCTGGATATTTAAGGATTCGATTTTGTCGAAAAAAATTACCGAGACTAAAACTTTTCAAGGTTTTCGAAAAATTTATCACGTTTTAGCCGCTTCTCTTTTTCCTTTAGTCTATCTTTATCCGCCCTTTCATTTAAGTTTAGTGGACGTGCATCATTGGCTTCTGATTGTCACTGGAAGCTGTTTCTTAATTTCTTTTGTCTTTGACCTGTTACGTCTTGGTAATCATCAATTCAACTCCCAATTCATGCAGTTTTTTTCGGCTTTTATCCGACGAACCGAAGTGGATAAATTTAACGGTTCTACTTTTCTTTGCCTGGCTTTTTTTGCGGTCATTCTTCTTTTCTCCAGACCGGTGGCGATCGCGGCGATGTTTTTCCTTTCTTTAGGCGACGCTGCGGCCGAATTGAGCGGGAAAAATTTTGGGCGAATTCGTATTTTCCAAAAATCTTTAGAGGGTTTTTTAGGGTTTTTCTTTGTCGCGTTTGTGACGGCCTGGCTCTTGTTTTTTGATTGGCGGGTCGCGTTTTTAGGCGGTGTGGCCGCGGCTTTGGTAGAGCTGTTTTCCTTTGAATTGGACGATAACTTAACGGTTCCCCTGGGATCCGCTACGGCCTTGTGGTTAGTAGTTACCGTTTTTCATTGGGGTGTTTCACTTTGATCAGCTTTCTTAAATAATTTAAATTTTTACAGTAGTGTTTATTTTTTGACAATTTTGTTCCAAATCCCTATACTTAAATTAAGTAATAAGCCTCAAATGCCTGAAAATTCGATGAAACCGATATTTTTATTCATGGCACGTTTGATGCACTTTATTCATTTATTAAGAAGTCACGCTATCTGCCTGTCAGCGATACCTACTTCCCAACTTTAGACAGCTGATCCGCCGAGAGGCGTTTAGGCCTCGCATTAGATGGGGTGTCCCCCTCCCAACGCGAAAGCCGGAAAGCGGGGACGATATGAATCGAGAATGTGAAGAAATTAAAGAATTGTTTGCATTGTATTATTCGGGAAAATTAACCGACGAGCAGAAAGCCAAGTTGAACCAGCATTTGTTGTTTTGTCCTGAATGCGTGTATCAAATGGTTTTGTCGCAAGCCAGTTAATCACAGGATTGATTGTCTAGTTTGTTTTCAGCCCGCCCTGTTCTGGGGCGGGCTTTTTTTATTTAGCATAAAGCTCCGTTGACATTCATTCCGTCTCTAGGCAATATCCTCCGACAATTAAAGCGTTTCAAAAGGGTTTTTGGTTTTCGCCGCGTCGCGGCGTTCACTGAAAGCCCTTAGTGCGTTTGAACGCGATCTTTTTACGGGACTTAGTGTGGAAACTGAAACGATTAAAACTCAACCCCCTTTCGCGTTAGAAAAACTGTCTTGGCCAGCAGCTGAAGAAGCTTTGGTCAGTCTAAAAACTAATAAACCACAGACTTTAGTGCATGGGGTGCCAGGATCGGCAAAAGCCTTTTTGCTGGTCTGGTTTTACCAAAAGCTTCAGGAAAAAAATCCATGGCTTATTTTAACGCCCACCCGAGAAGAAGCTTTGCTGCTTCAAGACGATATTGCCAGCTGGCTGCCGCAGGTGCCGGTCTATCTTTGCCCCTCCTGGGAAATTCTGCCACAGGATGTGGAAACGCCCGATCCTGGATTGATAGGCGAAAGACAAAGAGTGTTCTACCAATTGTTACAGGAAGAATCTTGCATTGTGGTGGCGTCGCTGATGGGAGCGCTTCAACAGACATTGCGGCCGGAAGAGTGGCTAGATCAGGTGATCATTCTTCGCAAGGGCCATGACGCCCCCGCCGACATTAAACAAAGACTCACCGCCATGGGTTATGAATCGGTTCAACAGGTGGTTCGCTTAGGTCAATTCGCATCCCGCGGGGGTATTTTAGATATCGCCTCGCCCGGTTCACCATCGGGGCCGGTGCGCCTGGAATTTTTTGGCGACACTTTGGATTCAGTCCGTCCACTGGATGTGCTGAACCAGCGTTCAAGCGGAAACCTGGATGAAGTATTTATTTTCCCCGCCCATGAAATTGTCATGAATGATGAAACCCGCTATAACCTGAGGCAGGCATTAAAAGAAAAAGTGAATAAGGATTCCCGATGGGCCAAAGACGCGCTGGAACTTTTTAACCAAACTTTCCAGTTTCCAGGCTGGCAGTGGAAAGCGGTGGGGGCCTTGGAAAAACGCGCCTGTCTCTTTGACTATTTACCCAAACAAACCCGAATCTTTTTACTGGAACCTTTAGCTTTCGAGCGCAAATGGGAAGAATTTCAAGACAAGCTGGAAGCTTGCGAAAAACAGGCGGTTGAAGAGAAAGCTGATCTTTTCCCCACCAGCGATTTATTCGCGGACATGAAGTTTGTTCATAAAGCGTTAAAAAACGGCCAAGCGACAGCCCTGGGACAACTCAAGCAAGATTTGTTAGATGGCGAGCCGGAGGTTTCCCATTTGGTTCAGGGCCGATCGCTGTCGCCTTATTACGGTAAGTTTCCTTCCTTTACCAATGATTTGCATCGTTGGTTGGATCGCAAATCGCAAGTCCTTCTTTGGTGCCACAACAAAGGCGAGAAAGAACGCTTAACCGAACTTTTAAAGCTCGAAGACGTTACGGTTAAAGACAATCCCCAAATTCACATGATCTTGGGCGAGGTGGAACAAAGTTTCGCTTTTGACGATCTTAATCTGATAGTCTTGCCGGATCATGACCTTTTCCGCCGTTATCGCGGCCGCCGCCACCGCCGCGCGCGGGCGGTTTCGGGCGGCAAACCCCTCAATTCTTTAAATGAAATTTCCATCAATGATTGGACGGTCCATGTAGATTCGGGCATTTGTCTCTACCGGGGGCTAACGCCGCTGACCATTGATGGGATTACCCGCGAATATATTCAGCTCGAATTCGCCGATAACGAGAAAATATACCTTCCCTCAGACCAGATTGCCCTGATCCAACGCTATATCGGCAGTGAAGGTTCCCCCACACTTACCAAACTGGGCGGCGAACAATGGACCCGGGCCAAAGCCAAAGTGAAAAGAGAAGTGGAAGCCATTGCCCAGGAGTTGATGGCCCTTTATTCCACCCGGCAGGTATTAAAGAAGGCGCCTTATCCGGCGGATACGCCCTGGCAGAATGAGTTTGAGGATTCTTTTCCCTACGAACTGACTCCAGGCCAATATCACTCAGTTCGGGACATTAAACGGGATATGGAATCCTCCAAGGTCATGGACCGTCTGGTTTGCGGCGACGTGGGTTACGGCAAAACCGAAGTAGCCATGCGGGCCGCTTTTAAGGCGGTTCAGGGCAAAAAGCAGGTAGCTGTTTTGGTTCCAACCACCATTTTGGCCCAACAGCATTACAACACCTTTAAAGAACGCATGGCGGAGTACCCGGTTGAAATTCAGATGCTCTCCCGGTTTAAAAGCCGGTCCGATATTAAAAAGAGTTTGGAAATGGCCCGAGAGGGCAAGGTCGATATCCTCATTGGTACTCATCGGCTTTTGGGAAAAGACGTCAAGTTCGCTAACTTGGGATTACTCGTTATTGATGAAGAACACCGCTTTGGCGTGGCCCAAAAAGAAAAACTCAAATCGCTTAAATTTGACGTGGATGTGCTGACCTTAACCGCGACTCCCATTCCTCGAACCCTTCATATGTCCCTCTCCGGTATTCGTGAAATCTCAATTATCGATACGCCTCCCAAAAACCGCATGTCGGTGGCGGCACAAGTTTCACCCTTAGATGACCGCTTGGTTGCTGAGGCTATTCGGCGGGAGATGAATCGAGAAGGACAGGTGTTCTATGTTCATAACCATGTGAAGGATATCGAACGGATCGCGGACCGCCTTCATAAATTGATTCCTGAAGCCAAATTGGCAATAGCCCACGGCCAATTGACCGAGCATGAATTGGAGTCCGTCATGATGGACTTCGTCGATAAGGAATATCACGTTCTGGTTTGCACCTCGATTATTGAATCAGGGCTCGACATGCCCAACGTCAACACGCTGATTGTGGAGAGGGCGGATGCTTTCGGACTGGCCCAGCTATATCAGCTCAAGGGCCGGGTGGGCCGCACGGACCGGCAGGCTTACGCTTATTTTTTTTATCCCCGCCACACCACTTTGCGGGAATTAGCCCAAAAACGCTTAGAGGTTCTACAGGAATTTTCTTCCCTCGGTTCGGGCATGCATGTGGCGATGAAGGATATGGAAATCCGCGGCGCGGGAAATGTGCTGGGGGCCAAGCAACACGGGAATATGGATTCCATCGGGTTTGATCTTTACAGCCGTATGTTAAGCCAGGAAGTTTCCCGGATGAAGGGTGAGGAAACCGTGACCGACTTTACGCCATTGCTTTCTTTGGGGGTTACGGCTTATTTTGCCAAAGATTACATTCCGGACGAAACCGTGAAGATCGAGTTTTACCGTCGTTTGGCTGAAATTAACGAGCTAGATCAATTGAAAGAAATAGAAGAAGAACTGATCGACCGGTTTGGTCCTATGCCGTTGGAAGCTCAAATGCTGATTAAAGTCGCCGCCTTTAGACCACAAGCTAAAAAATTAGGAATTCAACGGTTGGAGGCCCAAGGCGGCTGGATTAGTTTGCAGTGGCATCCGGATTTAACTCCAGCCTCCGAAAAGGTGGAAAAGTGGTTTAAGCAATGGCCTCCCAGCCGTATTCGTTTTTCTTCCCAGGATCCTAATTCAGTTTCTTTCCGAGTGATGAAAGGCGACGAAGGTCCTGAAAAACAAATGGATGCCGTGCAGAAGTTGTTTAATGACCTAGGTAAAGACTTAGTTTAATACCCATTTAAGGTTGAACCTGCTTTTGGCTATAGCCTTGCTAGGCCCTACCCCCCATGCTACGATACCGCCTTCTTTGAAGCCGTTATTCCGCCGTTGTGAAAGGATTTTTATGTCTTCTCGGTTTAAATACGGATTTTATGCCGCTACTTTGGCCTTTTGTCTCTTCGCCGGGTGGGCTTGCGACAAGTTCAGGGGTAATAGCGCCGGCATTTCCTCAAGCCAGGTAGTGGCTACGGTGGACGGACAGCAGATCACTTTTGGCCAATGGATGAGCCAAATGGATCTTTTGAGGGTATTTGAAACTCCCGTGGATCCGGAAAACACCCAGCAAGTGAAGGGTGTTTTGGAAACCCTCATTAACCAGGAACTCATTTTGCAAGCGGCAAAAAAAGCCAATTACGCCGACCCCAACTTTGACGAGTACCTCAAGACTAAACTGCTCCAATCCGATGAACGGATTAAAGACCAAAAGGGAAAACTGGAACAAGATTTGGCGGCGGTCAAGCGGGTTGAGAAAAACTATAAAGACGCTTATCAAAAAGTTCTTCTTGCCCAAGGCTACGCGTCAAACCAGATCAGTAAGATCACGGTTTCAGACGCGGATATGAAAACCTGGTATACCCAGTATTCAGCCCAAGCGGCCGCGGCCGGTCAGCCGGGTATGAGGCCTTATTCCAGCCTCACTTCCGACATCAAAAAAGAAATTAAACAAAATATCCAGGCGGAGAAATTTTTAGATCAATTGCAGTCCGGCGGCCAAATTGTCCGTAACGACGACGTGATCAAGAAATATTTGGACAGCCTTTCGCCAAGCCAAGGCGTGTTGGACAGCAGTGGAATGGGACAAGCGGCTCCACCGGCTCAGACTGGCTCCAGTAAGCAGTAATTTCCGGTTTAAACTGGAAAACCCAAATCCGGCGGGACTTTTAAGAGTTCCGCCGTTGAAGCGGTGAGGATGGTCGAACCTAAGACAAAGTTTCAAAAAAGACGTAAAAGATTTCTCGTTTTGGCGGGATTAGGCCTTTTTATATCCAGTTGTTCCTCCGATCCTCAAATCGACGTGCCACCGCTTCCGGTTCCGGCGTCTAAAGTAGCAGTCATTGTGAACGGCGAGCCGATTTCCCTTGAGGAATTTGACAACGAATTTCGGCTGATGAAGATTTATTACAGCGCCGTCTCCGAAGGGGATATGCCAGCGATTAAGCTTCACCTTTTTGAGCAATTGGTCAACCGGCATATTTTGATTCAGGAAGCCCGCCGGTTAAGATTGAAACTGACCCAGCAGGAAATGGACGCGGCTTTCGCGGACGCTTTAAAAGACCTTCCGGATGATTTTTCCATCATTTTGAAAGATCAGGGCGTCAGCGTGGACGCTTGGAAGCGTAAATTGCTCCAGGAAAAACTGGTTCAGAAGCTGGTTCAAAGGGAAGTGAATGATAAAGTCCAGATATCCGAAGACGAAGTGGCCGAGTATTATTGGGCCCATCTGGGCGACTATTGGCTCCCCGCGGCGGTAAGCGCGCGGCATTTAGTAGTGCACGGAAAGGGAAAACTAGACCAAGTTTTGGCGGCGGTGGCCAAAGGGGATGATTTCTCAAAAGTAATAGAGACTTTTTCCCAGACTCCGGACGCTTCGGTCGGCGGAGACGGGCATTTTATGGACGGGGACCAGTGGCCGCCCCTCTATTTAAACGCGCTTTCAAAACTCAAGGCGGGTGAAATTTCAAAGCCAGTGAAGGATGATTTTGGGTATCATCTCTTTCAATTGATTCAGTGGCGGCCCCGCCGGATGAAAGCCCTAGCGGAGGTTCAAAAGCAAATTCATGATGAGCTTTTAAAAAAAGCCCAGGATGAGCGGTTTAATCAGTGGATGGTTCTTTTAAAGCAAAAGTCAAAAATCGAAGTTAAAGAAGAAATGGCCCCGGTGGTGGGGGCCGCCCTGGAGGGGCATCGTGAGAAATAATCATTGGATATTCATTTTAATATTGGCGTTGGCGGGTTTGACCGTAACTTCCCGGTCTGCGGCGAAAGTAGTGGATAGCGTGGCCCTGATTGTGGATCAGGATGTGATGACCCAGGGAGAACTAGATGAGGCGACTCAGGCCTATTTTGCCAACCAGCAAATGAAGCCCCCTAAACCGGACACACCCGAATATCAAGAGGCCAAGAAACAGGCTATCGACAATTTTATTCGCGAAGTCCTTTTAGCGGAAGAAGCGGACAAGGAAAAAATTGAAATCGAGGATGGCGAAATAGACCGCGCGGTCGACAGTCAGATTCAAAACATGAAAAAGAATTTTCCGACCGAACAGGAATTCAACGACAGTTTGAAAAATGAGGGAATCAGCCTGGAGGATTTAAAACAGGATATCCATGAAAAGATGGCGCGTCAGATCAAGGCCTCTCATGTGATGAGAGAAAAGCAGATGGACCTTCCCGAATCAGTAATCGTGACAGATACGGACGCCCAAAAATATTACGATCTGCACCCCAATGATTATGAACGAGTGAAATTTTCCATCATTTTGCTTCGGGTTTCGCCTCAGGCCAGCGCCAATGAAGTCAAACAAGTCCAGACTCAAGCGGAAGGCGTTTTGAAGAAGGTCAGGTCGGGAGCCGATTTCGCGGCTCTGGCGAAAAAGTATTCGGAAGATCCGGGTTCGGCCGCGGATGGCGGGGATGTGGGAACGGTAACGCGCACGGATATCGGCGACCCTAAATTGGCGGAAGGCGTATTCGCCCTCAAAGCGCCAGGCACGGGCTTGGTCCGGGCCGGCGACGGCATCTATATCGTCAAAGTCGCATCCCGCGGCAAAGCGGATTTTGACTCGGCGGCGGCGGACATTAAGGCTTTTCTCAAGAAACAAAAACAAGAACAAGCGATCAACCGATGGATTGACGGGTTAAAGAAAAACGCTTATATCGTGGAAGACGGCAAGGTGATTTCATCCGAAGCCTTTTTGTCGGCGCCGACGGATTCAACAGCCAGTGAAAATGTCTCTGGTTCCGCCACCACGATGACCGCGGCGGATGAAAAATTGTTGGCCAATACTGACAATTATCCCAGTCTGCCCGCGGGCGGTAGTTTTACGCCTTACCTCGGCGGCGGGGGCTTTTTACCCGATACCACCGATTTGTCCAAATATTATTCGCCGACCAGCACGACTCAGGGATTTCCTTTTGGTTTGGGTGTTTACGGCGGTATTGATTATTCTTTGGATACGACTCTGCAGGTAGGGTTGATGGTTGAAGTTCTGCGGAAGTTTTCCGAGTCGGTAACCGCGACCCAAAGCTATGGCACCAACAGCAGCGATTACGGTATTGAACAATGGAACGCCACCGCCGCGGGAATTGGTTTGGATGTGAAAGTTTTGATTCCCTTGGACGAGAGTACCAATTTCATTTTAAACGCGGCGGGTGGTGTTTATGCGCTCGTCGACGCCAGCGTGACGGTCGCGGGCCCTGGATTAAATGCCGACCTTTCGGCTGTTAACTTGGGGGGCGAGGCGGGCGTGGCACTGGAATTTGTTTTAGATTCCCAGAAAAGCACGGCTCTGGACCTGGGAGTGGATTACCGCCTGTTGAGCTTTAATTCGCTCACCAGCAACAATACTGCCCTTTTATCTTCCCCCTTGACCAATTCGGATGGAAGTAATGCAACGGTGGACTTTAGCGGGTTTGTGTTTACGGCGGGATTAAGATTTTTCCTGGGCAAGGACGATTCCAAATCGTCGCAGTGAGATAAAAAACCATGCGGGTAGATCTCTATCTGAAGTTAATGGGTATCACTAAAACCCGTATGCTGGCCAAACGGCTGTGCGACCAGGGCAAGGTTTTTCTGGGAGGGAAAGCGATCAAACCCTCCCAGGAAATTTTGGCCGGGGAAACCCTGGATATTTTTCTTCCTCAAAAAGAACTGAAACTAAAAGTTATCGAAATACCGATGCTCAAGTCGGTCGCGAAGCCTGAACGTATCCAGTTTGGCACAGTAGAAACAATCCGAGAAATATAAGTTCCATTGTCTTGTCCCCAGAGAGCGAAGCTCGTTTGAGGGTTGACATACCTAGGGGGGGTATAGTATTTTTGGTTAATGGTTTGAAAGGATAATAAAATGCATACAACCCATTCGAAAGACAAGCTGGTGTTGAGAGCCAGACGGATCGCAGGCCAGGTGAAGGCTATTGAGAAAGCCATACAAAATGACGTGGAATGCGCGGCAGTTTTGCAGTACTTAGCCGCTTGTCGCGGAGCTTTGAACGGCCTTATGTCCGAATTGGTAGAAGAACATATTCTTTTTCATGTTTTGGACCCAAAGAAAAAGCATTCATCGGAACAAGTCGAGGCGGCGGAACAATTGATGGATATCGTGAACACATACTTAAAGTAGTGAAAATGGACTGGTGTTACTTGGTAATGCCTGGAGGGAAGGCAAGAAGATGTCTGAAATTATTAAAACAACAGAAAATCCTATCAAAGCCATCCGGGTTAATAATCGGTGGATCAGAAAAGGATTAACTTTTTTGATGGTCTTTGGACCCGGTCTTATTGTCATGGAAGCGGATAATGACGCAGGCGCTGTTTCCACTTATACCCAAGCGGGAGCCCAGTATGGAACCAATCTTCTATGGCTTCTGTTGATTCTTCTGCCGGTCTGCTATTTCATCCAGGAAATGGTGGCCCGGCTGGGAATCGCCACGGGCCAGGGCCACGCCGCGATGATTTATAAGCGGTTTGGAAAATGGTGGGGGCGATTTTCCCTCTTTGACCTGCAACTGATTAATTTTCTAACCTTAGTCACCGAATTCGCCGCGATTAATTTGGCCACCTCCCAAATGGGGTTGTCGCCATTCGTGACTGTTCCCGTCATGGCGGTCGGAATGCTGGTGATGGTTTTGACCGCCAGCTACCGCCGGTGGGAAGCGATAACGCTTTTTCTTTGTCTGCTGGATATCGCCTGGATGGCTTTCGCGTTTCATTTGGGCCCTTCGTTAGGATTGGTTTTACAAAAAACCGTTACGGTTTCCATACCCGTTAAAGGATTCACGACAGACTATATTTTTTTAGTGATCGCGATCGTGGGTACGACCATCGCCCCCTGGCAGCTTTTTTTTCAACAGAGCTGTGTAGCGGATAAGCGTTTAAGGTTCGCCGACCTGGGGTCGGCGCGGTTGGATACGTTCATCGGCGCTGTTTTTACCATTATTGTTGCGGGCTGCATGATGCTGATGGGAGACGCCGCCGCCCGCAGCACAGCCGGGTATGTTTACACCGATCCCGCCCAAATGGCTGAAACCTTGGGGCTGCATTTCGGCCTGATTGTGAAAAGCGGGATTTTAATGCTGATGTGCAATGCCGCCATTTTAGGAACAACGGCTATTTCGCTTTCCAGCGCCTGGGCTTATGGCGAAGTAATGGGGTGGCCCAGCAGCTTGGAATTGAAACCTTTCCAAGCTCCGGGGTTTTACTCGGTCTATATTTTGGTTGTCCTGGCGGCGGCGGGATTGGTACTCATTCCGAACGCTCCCTTACAGCTTATCATCATGAGTGTGCAGGTTTTGGCGGGAATCATGCTTCCCTCGGCTATTATTTTTTTACAGCTGCTTTTGAATGACAAGGAATTGTTGGGGGACCGGTTTTTGAACAAACCTTGGAACAATTGGGTGAATTGGATCATTATCATTATTCTGTTCGCCCTTTCCCTCGTTTTGGCGGCGCAAGTCATGCTGCCGGGACTATTTCCAGAGTCTTAATAAAAGAGGTAATTCAATGAAAAATAAAAAATCAAAAGCGGTTGACGCGAATGTTGAGGAGCATTTCCTGGTGATTCATCCCCTGGATGACATTCATGAACAAAAAATGAATCCGGATCATTTGGGCGTGATGAAGATGACTCCCGCGGTTCGCATTTCCCTTATGACCTTGCGGGCCTATCTGGTTCTCATGCTGTTGATGTTGCTTTATCACGTTTTAGATTTAGCGGGCATTTGGAAGATTAAGTTTTTTTAGCATAACCCGGGCAAGTTTTACGTTTAATTAACAATCAGATGAATCGTATTAGGTGATCTTAGGGGTTCTTCAAAAGGGGGGCTATGCTTTATTCAAAATTGAGGGACCACTTTGATTCTCCAATAGCTGGTTTGGCTTTTCTTCTAGTGATCTCCATTTGCGGCGTTGTTTTCGCGGATGATGCCGTAACCAATGACACTTTTACGCCTCAAGACTGGAACCTTCATTTTCAAACGACCCTTTTGCCTCAATATCATGGTTCCTTTCCCGCGGCTTATTCGGGCAAACTCAGTTTAAGTCCAGCGTCCGAACTGGCGACGTCCTTTACGGCCACCGCTTTTTTAGGCGTCAAGGTCTGGGATGGCGGATTTGTATATTGCGATCCGGAGGTACCGGCGGGATCAGGCTTAAGCGGGGTCAGCGGCATCGCAGATTTTTCAAACGGCGAAATTTCAAAAGTCGGCAGTGTTAATCCCAGCTACAACACGGCCCGGCTTTATGGTCAGCAGGTTTTTGGTTTGGGCGGCGAACAAGAAAAGATCGACGACGACCAGAATCAGTTAAGAGTCAGTGAGGATATATCCCGATTGACCCTGATCGCTGGAAAATTCAGCCTGCCGGATTTTTTCGACAATAACGCCTACGCCCACGACGCCCGCAATCAATTTATCAATCTGGCCCTGGTGGATAATTTGGCCTGGGATTACGCCGCCGATACCCATGGCTATACCCTGGGGGTTTACGCCGAATTAAATCAAAAAGACTGGGCGGTCCGCTTTGCCGAGGTTTTGATGTCGACGGTGGCCAACGGCCCAGATTACGATTGGAATATTTCCCAGGCCCACGCGGATAACCTTGAGATCGAATGGCGTTATGGGGGCGACAATGGCGGGGGTAAAATCAGACTTTTGGGTTATATCAATCATGCCAACATGGGCAATTATCAAAACTCTTTGAATCTCTCGCCGGTGAATCCAGACATTACTCAAACCCGTACCTATACCCAAAAATATGGATTAGCTTTGGGATGGGAACAAACGGTTAACGCGGATTTTGGCCTTTTTGTCCGTCTGGGTTGGAACGATGGAACGACCGAATCTTTTGAATTAACCGCTGTGGATCAAACCGCGTCGTTGGGCGGGGTGCTTAAAGGTACGGGGTGGGGACGTGGGGACGATCAAATTGGATTGGGCTTGGTAATTAGCCGCCTTTCTTCTGTCCATCAGGCTTATCTAGCCGCGGGTGGATATGATTTTATTATTGGCGATGGGGCTCTCAATTATGCTCCGGAGCAGCTATTCGAACTCTACTACCTCTATAAGCCTGTCAAATCAGTGGGTCTAACCTTGGATTTTCAAGGTTTTGAAAATCCCGCTTATAATCAGGACCGCGGTCCGGTGGGAATTGTGTCGGGCCGGGCTCACTTCGAGATATAACCAACCGAAGGAAAACTGAATGAACTATGACGCGCAATTACTGCTCATTGGGGCGGTAGCGGTGGTAGGTGTGCTTCACACCATCGTTCCTGACCATTGGGTGCCTATTACCCTCATTGCCCGGCAAAGAGGATGGACCAAGGCCGAAACCATCAGCGCGGCGATTAAGGCAGGCACAGGCCACGTTCTGTCCACTTTAGCTATCGCTTTAGTGGTTTGGTTCGCGGGGGTGACGGTGGCCACCCATTTTGGCCACCTGGTAGATTTGGCCTCCAGTATTGCTTTGATGGTTTTTGGACTTTGGATCGCCGTTTCATCCTGGTTGGAAATGCGCCAGGGCGGTCAGGGGCACAGCCATGAGCATCCTCACCCGCATGATCACGGGCATGAGGAACACCATCATGACACCCATCACCATTCACACGATCATCCAATTAAAACAAAAAACCGGACCGCTCTTATATTGATCCTCGGCTCCTCACCCATGGTGGAAGGCATTCCGGCTTTCTTCGCGGCGGGGAAGTACGGAGTCGGCCTGATCGTGATCATGTCGGTGGTTTTCGGCATCAGCACTATCGCCACCTATGTGGTTCTCTGCGCTCTTTCGACCGCGGGCTTACAGAATGTCAAATTGGGCTCGTTTGAGAAATACGGCGAAGTCTTCAGCGGCGCCTTTATCGCGTTGGTGGGCACGGTGTTCTGGATATGGCCTGTTCTTTAATTCACAATCTTTTCACTAAATTTTTATAAACAAACCGCAAGATACGGGTGGTTGGTTCACGTTCAAGCGCTTATATTTCTTTTAAATATCTGAACGAAGAAGGTTCATTGTGAACGATTACGACCGCATTGAAAAAATCATTCTCTTTTTGGAAAAGCATTTTCAGGAACAGCCTTCACTTGAAACCATGGCTCGCTCTGTGAATTTGAGCCCTTTTCATTTTCAACGGTTATTCCAGAAATGGGCGGGGGTTAGTCCTAAACAATTCGTTCAATATTTAACGGCTCAACACGCTAAACAGCGACTTTTGGAATCCCGAAGCGTGCTGGAGGCGGCTTATGACGCGGGGCTTTCGGGGCCGGGACGTCTGCATGACTTAATGGTTTCGGTGGAGGCAATGACACCTGGTGAAGTGAAAGCCAGGGGCAAAGGCATGACGATCGAGTGGGGTGTTCACGCCACGCCATTTGGGAAGGCGTTTGTGGCAGTCACCTCGAGAGGCATCTGTGGCCTTTCTTTCGCTGAAAATCCAAAAAAAGCATTAGCTGAATTTAAAGATCAATGGTCTGGGGCAGAGTGGAAGGAAAATCCGGCCGGCACCTTAAAAATAATTTACCAACTATTTGGAACAGGGTTCCGCAAAGGGGAAATTAAAGTTCTTCTCAGGGGTACGGAGTTTCAAGTTAAGGTTTGGGAAGCGCTGTTGAAAATTCCCACGGGGTTTGTGCAGTCCTATCAGGATGTGGCCCAGGCCATCCAAAAACCCAAGGCTTCGAGGGCGGTAGGAACCGCTGTGGGACAAAACGCTATCGCTTACTTGATACCCTGCCATCGGGTGATTCGGGAAACGGGAATTTTGGGGGACTATCGCTGGGGTTCTTCCCGTAAAAAAGCCATGTTGGGCTGGGAAGCGGCCAAAGCTCAGACCAAGAGGGGAATCAGTTCCTGAAGTGAGTTCACAATCCAGTCGGGATTCGATGCGGTTAAAACTTCCCGCGTTCCATAACCGTGGGTCAGAACAGCGACCCGCATGGGGACCGCTTTGGCGGCTTGGATATCCACATAAGAGTCGCCAATCATCACCGCTTCCGGAGGTTGGGCCCCTAATCTTTCCAGGGCGATCAAAAGCGGTTCGGGGTGGGGTTTGCGGTTGGGGGTGGCTTCGGGGCCAAAGGCCACTTCAAAATAAGAGGCTAAATTCAGTTGTTTCAAAACCAGATCGGTAAATTCCTGCGGTTTGTTAGAAACTATGCCCATCTTCACGTTCTTTTTCTTTAAGGCGTTCAAAAGATCAAAAGTTCCGGGGAAGGGCTTGGTAAAGTCGGCGCAATGGACGCGGTAGTGTTGTTTGAAAATTTGGTAGGCTTCCTGAATTTTTCCCTGGTCGGTTGTTTCCAAACTCTTTTCTAAAAGGACCAGGACGCCGTTGCCCACATATTGGGCGATGGTGGAATCGGGCACCCTTTCTAAGCCGTAATGCTTTCGGGTAAAGTTAGCCGCCTCCGCAATGTCTTTTTCAGAATCCACCAATGTCCCGTCCAAATCAAAAAGGACGGCTTTTAAAGGGCTATGCAAGGGTTCTCTCCTGGGTTGAGTGGCGGTCATCGTAATCGTTTGAAAAGCATTTTGAAAGGGCTCCTGATAGAATGCGTCATCTTTTATCAAGGATTTTGAATATGTCAAAAAACACGATTCCTTTACCGCTGGGATTTCTGGCTTCGGGTATTCATGCGGGGCTCAAGTCCAAGGGAAAACTGGACATGGGTTTTCTTTATAGTTCCCAACCCGCCGTCTGGGCGGGAGTGGTGACGAAGAACGCCGTGAAAGCCGCGCCGGCCCGCCGGACCGAAACCCTGCTGCAGGGCCGCAAACCCATGCGGGCGGTGGTGGTCAACACCAAGTATGCGAACGATCTGACCGGACTTCAGGGTTACAAGGACGTTCTGGACACGGCGGTTTGGGCCGCGACGCTTTTAAAAATTCCGGCCCATGAAGTGCTGGTGCATTCCACCGGCGTCATCGGTGTGCCGATCCCCCGGCCCAAGATTAAAAAAGGAATCCAACTGGGCATCAAGGCCCTTTCCTTTTCGGGCGGGGATGATTTTTCCCGCGCCATTCTGACGACCGATCTGGTGATTAAGAGCAGCGCCCGTTCTTTGACGATCAACGGAAGCCGTGTTTGGATGGTGGGTTTCGCCAAGGGGTCGGGCATGATTCACCCCAACATGGCGACCATGCTGGTTTACATTCTGACGGACGCGGCCATATCCCGGCCGTTGCTGGATAAAGCCCTGAGAGAAGCCACTGAGATGAGTTTCAACCGCATTACCGTCGACGGCGATACTTCGCCCAGCGACTCGGTGGTGGTTTTAGCCAACGGCGCTTCGGGGGCCAAGTCGATTACCCAGCCGGGCGCGGATTACCGCGCGTTTGTGGAAGCGTTAAAAGGTGTTTCGCTGGACCTGGCCCAGGATGTGATCCGGGACGGGGAGGGAGCCACCAAGTTCATCACCGTGACGGTGCAGGGAGCGAGGAAAGATTCCGAAGCGCTCCTGGCCGCCAAGGCCATCGCCCATTCGCCTTTGGTGAAGACGGCGATTTTCGGGGCGGACCCCAACTGGGGCCGGATTTTGACGGCGGTCGGTTATTCGGGAGCGGCGGTGGATGAGTTTAAAGCCAAAGTTTCCATCGGCGGTTATATGCTCTATGACGGCGAGCCCCGCAAGGGCTGGTCCCGGGCCAAGCTGAAAAAAATTCTTCAGCAAAAAGACGTGACCATTCTGGTGGATTTAAAATTAGGAAAGGGAAAAACCACCGTTTATACCTGCGACTTAACGGATGGCTATATCGACATCAATGGCCGATACACAACCTAATTACTCCAAACCGAAAAAAATAGCGCCCGAAACGTTGAAGACTATCGGCGAGTTCGGGTTTATCGAAAAGATCCGCGAGTCGCTTAAAACCAAAAACCCCTCGGTTATTTCGGGCGTCGGCGATGACGCGGCCATTTTTAAACCCACGGCCGGCCATGAGCTGGTCTTCACCACTGATATGCTGGTGGAAGGCCGCCACTTTGATTTTAAATTTATCACGCCCTGGCAGTTGGGTGCCAAAACCATGGCGGTGAATATCAGCGACTGCGCGGCGATGGGCGCCAAACCCACGGTGGCGGTGGTTTCCATCGGGCTTCCTAAAGATTATCCGATGGCCCATGTGGAAGCCTTTTACGAGGGCATGAAAAGCTGGGGGGAATCTTATGGGGCCCAGATTGTGGGCGGGGATACGGTGGGAAGCGATGTGTTTGTGGTGAACGTGGCTTTGATCGGCGAGGTGGAATCGGGCAGGGCGTTAAGACGGTCGGGGGCCAAAGCGGGCGACGCCTTGTTTGTCACGGGAACTTTGGGGGATTCGGCGGCGGGGCTTCATGCCCTTCAACATCCTTCGGAAAAGACGAAAGAAGTGGTCCCGCTTTTAATTAAACGCCATTTGACGCCGACCCCCCGTTTTACGGTGGGCCGGGCTTTATCCACAAAGCGGTTGGCCACATCGGCCATTGATATTTCGGACGGACTTTCCAGCGAGATTCATCATCTTTGCGATGAGTCCAAAGTCGGCGCGGAAATACATGAGGAAGCATTGCCGTTATCTCCGTCGCTGCTGGCTTATTGTGAAGTTGAAGAATTGAATCCCCTAGATTTTGTTTTGAACGGTGGGGAAGATTATGAGCTTTTGTTTACGGTTCCTCTGACCCATATTTCCCAGGTCGTTCAAAAAGTACCGGGTGAAACAGGAACCGCTTTGAAATCCATCGGCCGCATGGTGCCGGCCGCCAAGGGTATTACGCTGATTACACGTAAAGGTGAAAGGTTGTCCCTGAAAGCCAAGGGGTTTGACCACTTTTCTAAAAAATAGTTAATCCATTTTGAATTTCATAATTGAGGACTTCCTTGGTAACCAGCAGCTTTTTATGCGAAACGCCCGAACAGACATTCCAACTGGGTGAAGAAGTCGGCAAAAAAGCCCAACCCGGCGAGGTATGGTGTTTAACCGGCGGGTTGGGCGCGGGGAAAACCCTGTTTGTGAAGGGGATAGCCAAGGGTCTGGGTTTTGAGGGAATGGTGACCTCGCCGACGTTTAATCTTCAGAATATTTATGAAGGCCGCCTGCCTCTTTACCACTTTGACTGGTACCGGCTGGAAAAAAGCAAAGAGGTCGAGGATATCGGCTGGTCCGAGTGGCTTAGCCGCGAGGGTGTGGTGGTAGTGGAATGGGGCGATAAATTCATGAATCTTTTTCCCCCGAACGTGATCAAGATGGCTTTTGAGTCCTATTCGGACAATGGCCGGCGGCTCATTTTAGAAGGCAAACATGAAGAATCCATCCCTCGGGTTCAGGAGATTATTCTTTGCTGGCCTCTATAGAAGTCTCTACCCGTATATCCAGTGTGGCTTTATTCGACCTTGAAAAAGGCCGGGAAGTGGCGCAAGTCACCTTGGCTGCAAATGTGGAAAGTTCCGCGACCCTTCTTCCGGCCTTGCAAACGCTTTTAGCCGCTCAAGGGTTAACCGCCAAGGATATTACGGCGGTGGCGGTGGCTTTGGGGCCCGGCAGTTTTACGGGCATTCGGGTGGGAATCGCCACAGCGGAAGGGTTGGCCATGCCGTCTCATCTTCCCGTCTTCGGTATCTCAACTTTGGATGGTTTGGCGGAAAATTTACGCTCAGCCGGACTGCAAGGTGAAACGCTTTGTTTGATTGACGCGCAAAGAGGCGAGTGTTTCGCTGGACGGTATTTCATCGAAAAAGAAACTTTTCGAGAAACGGCTCCGCCGCGGATTTTGAAAGTGGAAAAACTCGCGGATATTATCCCGGACAAGGCATGGGTAGTGGGCGCCGGGTTTTTAAAATACGAAAAGGAAATCAAAGCTTCGCTGGCTGATAAAGGGAAATGGGTAGAGGGGGCGCTGCACGACCCCCAAGCGATGAGCATCGCCCGCCTGGCTTACCGCCAATGGAAGTCCGGATTACGACCTTCGATGGATACTTTAAAACCCCTTTATCTGCGGGTTCCTTCGGTGGATGAAAAGAAACCATGATCTTTAGACCCATGATTATCGAGGACCTGGAACAAGTGGTGGAGATCGAAAAATCTTCTATGCCCTCGCCCTGGTCCAAGGAACTCTTTGAGGAAGAACTGAAGAGAGAAAGAGCCCGTTATTTTGTGGGCGAGATGGACGGCCAAGTTGCCGGTTATATGGGCTATTGGGAAGCGCCGGAGGAAGCCCATATCATCAATTTGGCGGTCGCACCGCGGTTCCGCCAAAAAGGGTTGGGTTTTCAAATGATGGAATATTGTTTGCGATTTGCCTATAACAAGGGCGCCCGATTGGCCACCTTGGAGGTTCGGGAAAGCAACGCGGCGGCCCTTAAGCTTTACGAAAAAATGAATTTTAGAATCGTCGCCATCCGCAAAAAATACTACAGCGACAATCAGGAAAACGCGGTGGTGATGATCCGCGAACTGGAAGTTTAATTTATCTTCGGTAGCACAGGAACCGTTTTTGCATGGTGAAATATTTTAAAAATCTGTGGGGTTTCACCAGGAACATGTTCGCCCTGCCCCGAGTTCAAATTTTTACCATTTATGGCGGTTTATTGTGGGCTATTCCACTCGCCATGATCACGCCCTTTCGAAGCCTTTATTTGGTTTCCTTGGGACTTTCGGACACGGAAGTCGGTCTTTATAACTTTATGTTTATCCCATTTGGTCTGGTGGCATTGTGGGTGGGGGGTTATTTAACCGACACCTGGGGCCGCAAAAAAACACTTTGTTTATTCGATACGTTGAGCTGGGGAAGCTATTGTTTTTATATGACGATCGCGTCCAATAAGTGGTGGGCTGTGGCCGCTTTGTTTTTTATGACGCTTAATCTGGGGTCGCTCCCCGCTTATCAATGCCTTTTAATTGAAGGAATTTCGAGTAATAAACGAGCGGTGGTCTACTCCGTCTTACAAATTACCAATTTGTCCGCGTCCTTGTTATTTTTTCCCTTATGGGGGGGGTACTGGGTTGCCCGAAAAGGATTGGTTGCCGCCAGCCATGAGATGTTCGGTTTTTTTACCCTATTGATCGTTACGGGTATTTTACTTCGATTGTTTTTTTTACCTCATTCGGGAACATTTGAGCGTGTTCCGCCGACATGGAAACACGGGTTTAACGAAGGATTGGAGCAATACACCAGAACTTTTAATGACCTAATCCAAAAACCGGGAGCCCTGCCATTTTTAAGCTCGAAAGTTTTGGACGAGTGGATGCTGGCGACCTGGGGCATTTACTCCTCTTTGTATTTTGTCCAGCATCTGGGATTAACCGACACGTATCTTTCTTTGTTGGCCCAAGTTTCGTCCTATGCCGGCTTCGGATTGGTATTTTTTTTCATCCCGAGGTTATCTCCCAAGGGAATGATAAAATTTCTGGGATTGGATCAGGTTTTGGGCCTGGCCGCTATCGCGGTTTTGTTTATTCCGCTGGGCGGTTTTTGGAGCCCCTTAATGGTTTGTCTTTTATCCGCTTCGTTAGGAGCTTTGGGATTTTCATTTTATAGTTCGGCCAGCACGGCTGTTTTGATGAACATGATCACTGAAAAGGAAAGGGCCAAAGTCGTCGCGGTCTCGATTTCTGTTTTTCAGGTAGGCGTTTGGATTCTAGGTTCTCTGTCCGCTTTTCTTTATGGCAAATTGTCTCCCGTCGCCCTGCTGTTTTTGATGATGGCCGCCCGTGTTACCGGTTTCTTTTTATTGCGTAAAGCCAAAGTGGCATTAGAATCAACGGACTTTCATCTAAAGGACTGATCGATGGGCTGTTTATGGGCGCTGCTGGGCGTTGTCTGTATCGGCTGTTATATGCTGCCGGTCCGGTTTTCGGCCACGAAGGGTTTTTCCTTTTTTCACCTCATGGGTTTAGGCATGCTGCCCGTTGTTGTTTTTCGCTGGGGTTCGCTTGAGTCATTATGGGCCCATCCGATGTGGCTGGGAGCGTCGCTTCTTTCAGGAATGCTTTGGGGGTTGGGCCAAATCGCCGCGAATGTGGCTTTGGAAGAGATCAGTCTGGCCAAGGCGGCGGTTTATTTCAATTCCAATACGCTCCTTAATATTCTTTTAGGCCTGGTTATTTTTCATGAAGCGGACAGTTTAAGTTCCACTCTATTGCTGTTAATGGGCGCGGTTTTGCTGACGGCGGGAGCCATTTGGGTCACCAAAATTCCGGCGTCTTTGTCCAAAGAAGGCAATTTGAAAAGAGGAATTTTTTTCAGTCTGACGGCGGGATTTTTCTGGGGCATTTATTTTTTCCCCATTACCTGGATGAGACACTCGGACGCTCAAACTTCTATCGGACAGCTGGATGTCTTGATTGGCTTGGCTTTAGGGGGGGCCATCATCGGCATGGGATTGCCTTTATTTGTGAAAACCCAAAAAGCGCCTCCAGCGGATTGGGCTTTGGGTTTCGGATCGGCGATTCTTTGGGTTACCGGAATGTCAGGCATGTTGATGGCCATTCAATTACTGGGTCTTTCCCGGGCGGTTCCCATGGTTAACGCGAATACTTTGGTTTATACCGCGTGGTCTTTGTTTTATTTCAAAGAGCTTCCGTTGGCCCAATGGCCCAAAGTTTTGGGAAGCGCCCTTTTGGCCCTGGGGGGCGGGGTTTTGATGGCTTTGTCGAACTGACGGGTTTGGGCCTTATCGCTTGAAAATTATCCCTCTCATTCTCATAATCATCTCACTATGAAACTTCAAAATAATATCGCGCTTAAAGAATGGGCCGTGGTTTTAAAGGCCATCGAAGAGGGAAAACAAACCATACTTCTTCGAAAAGGCGGCATCGCCGAGGAAAACGGGGAGTTTAAGCCCGAGCATTCCGAATTTTTCCTTTATCCGACCTTTGAACACGAAAATCCGCAGGCCATTAAACCGGACTGGCGTCCCCGTTTGGCCGCGATTGAAAAAGAGAACAAAGACCCCAAAAGGATTCATTTCCGCCTTTACGCCACTGCGGACAGGATTGAAAAGGTAACCGAATGGGATGTCGCGAAAAGACTTATTCCTTTTACGGTCATGAGCGATGACGCGGTTGAGAAACGGTTCAATTACGGCGATTGGCCTGGCTTTTACGTGTTTATCATCCGCGCTTATTCCCTGGCCGTACCCTGGGACTTGCCCGTGAAACCCGCTTATGAAGGCTGTAAATCCTGGGTGCCGCTGGAAACCTCCATGTTTACGGCAGGCTCCATGAGTGTTCTGCCCGAAGCCGCGTGGCCCTATACCCGTGACAAAATTTCTAAAGTCATACGAGCTTAACAGGGCGCTGAACCCCTCATTTTTCATTTGAAAATAAAAAAGATAAAAATAGGTAATGTTGGAGAAATTATTTTTCAGCATCCTGTTAAAGTTTTCAACCTAAATTTGTTACTGATACTTAAAATAGTTCTTCTTAAATCTTGCGGAGGAGTTCATCTATGTTTTTAAGTGTCACGCTGGTGGTGCTCTTGTTCGTTTTAGGGTTGGCGCTTTTGCTGGGGATTTATCTCATCTCAGTTTACAACTCTTTGGTCAGCTACCGCGTGGAAGTGGACAATTCCTTCAGCCAGATTGATGTTCAACTTAAACGCCGGCATGATCTCATTCCCAATCTGGTTGAAACCGTAAAAGGTGTGATGGATTTTGAAAAGGGGACTTTGACCCAGGTGATGCAGGCGAGGGCCGCCGCGATGGGAGCCACAAATCCCAATGATCGTCTGAAGGCCGAAAATGATATTACGACGGGTTTAGGCCGTTTGATGGCGGTTTGGGAAAATTATCCGACACTAAAATCCAATGAAAACGCCAAACAACTGCAGGAAGAATTAACATCGACCGAAAACAAAATCGCTTATGTCCGGGGCCATTACAACGATATCGTGGCGAATTTTAACGCTCTGACCCAGCAGTTTCCTTCCAATTTAATCGCCGGATCTTTCGGTTTTCAAGTCAGGGAATTTTTGAAAGCAGCCGATTCGGAAAAAGAAGCCCCTCAAGTTAAATTTTAAATTATGTTTTACGCCTTACCCGCCGAGACGGTTTTTGAGGCAAAAGAACGAAACCGGCGCGCGACCTTTTATCTTTTAATTCTGCTTTGCGTAGTTTATATTTTTTTCATCAATCTGATGACCGTTTCAGGCTCCCTCATGCTTCGCGGTTGGACCCGAACCCAGGGTCCCATCGGATTCGGGCTTCTCATATTGCTTTCTTGCATTCTGGGGGTAACTGTCGCGGTAGTACATTTTTTAACCGCCCGCGCCAAATCTCTGGATGACCTGCTGGAACCTATCGGAGCCAAAAACGCGGATCCCCAGGACCAATATCACAGTCAATTTATTCATTTGGTAGAAGAAGCCCAGTTGGCCACTGGCCTCCAGTCCATTCGGCCAGTCGTATTGGCTTCCCGGGGTTGTAACGCTTTTTCCCTGCAAGACGGCCAGGGAAAAGCGGTGATCGGTGTGACCGAAGGCCTGCTGACGAAGCTCTCCCGTAACGAACTGTCGGCGGTGGTCGCCCATGAGGCAGCCCACCTGGTTCACGAGGATTCCCGATTGGTAACCACAACCTGTTTTCTTTCAAGTTCTTTTGGAGTTCTTTATGAGGAATTGGGCAAATTGAATGACGGAACCTCTCCCACCCGATATGGAGGTTTCTCGGGGAGAAGAAATAATTTTTTCGCGGCGGCGCTCATTTTTTGGCTTATTTCGGGCCTGGGTTATCTGATGACAAAGTTAATTTTTATGGCTATTTCCCGCCAGAGGGAATATTTGGCCGACGCAGACGGGGTGCGCCTTTGTAAAGACCCGCTGGCATTGGCGGAGAGTCTTTATAAAATTTCCCGCCGGTATCGGGGGGACGTACCCAACGCTTGCGAGGCGCTTTTTATCATGAACCCTTCGGGTTCGGATTTGGATGAACAGGAAGGGTTGTTTTCAGACCTTTTTAGCAATCATCCGCCGGTTTCACAGAGGCTTCATAAACTTCTGCTTTGGGCCAAAAGCGATATGCCGCAGTTAGAAAAAATGGTCGCGATGGAAGAAACGGACAATCAAAAGCAACCCGAGACGCATCCATCGGATTCTTCCGCTGCGGCTTTATTCATGGCTTTTCTAGGCAACCAATGGATGGGGCCCTATTTGCCGGAACAATTATTGTCGGTGGGACTGGTGACACCCGCGACATGGGTTTGTCCGGCGGGAAGCCAAGCTGTCGCCAAAGCGTCTGAAGTTCCTGAGCTGCTCCCCCTGTTCCAACAACAAGTCCAGGGCGCAGTGTCTCAAAACACTTGTCCCCGCTGTAAAGTGCCCCTTTTAAAGACGACAAGGGAAGGGAGCGAGGTTGAACAATGCAGTTTTTGCAAAGGATTTTTGCTGCGCGCGGGAGTTTTAGAGAGATTAATCGCCCGCGATGAAGAAGAACCATCGCTTGAAGAGATAAAAAAAGCCAGGGTCTGGAGAGACTCCCAGAGAGGCCCGCTGAAAGATCGGGATCATTTTCCCGAAATAAAATGCCCTTTGTGCCAAAGTCTGATGGGCAAAGGCATTCACTCCATGCTAACCCAGGTGGTTATCGATCATTGTACCAACGACAATTGTAGGGCTGTTTGGTGCGACGGCGGCGAATTAGAAACGATTCTCATGTTGATTCAAGACACGCATCAAACCTTAGTCTAAATTCCTTTTCAAAACTCGTTTTTGAACCCCGATCGATTTATATTAGTTTTATGAAACTTCAATCGGTTGTGGCGGGACAATTTTATCCGGATAAACCCCAAGAACTTCTTGGACTATTTAAGGGTTTTGAGAAAACCGAAATTGGGATTTTACCCCGTTCGGTTGAGGCGCTGCTTTTGCCCCACGCCGGTTATGTTTATTCCGGTTCCATCGCGGCTTTGGGATACAGGTCTTTATCCCAGGCACCCTCCACAGTGATTGTGATAGGACCCAGTCATTACTTGTCGTTTAAGGGAGGTTCCCTCTATTCGGGGGACGCGGTAGAAACCCCTTTCGGCGATTTGGCGGTAGACCGGCAAGCCCGCGATTTTTTAATGACTTTCGATGACCACATCGCCGACATTGCTCCCGCTTTCGCTAAAGAACATTCGGTAGAAGTTAATTTTCCGATGATCAAACATTATTTTCCGGACGCGCAAGTGGTTCCCATCGTAATGGGACAGGGAGTGGAATCCTCCGTACGTCCGCTGACAGAAGCTTTGCTGGAATTGAGAAAGCAAAAGTCATTTTTACTGGTAGCTTCTTCGGATCTTTCTCATTATCCATCGTATGAGACGGCGGTTAAGGCGGACAAAGCCTTTTTAGAGGCGTTGTTGTCCGGTCATGAAGCTGAAGTCAATGAAACGGATGAAAAAATAATGGCCAAGAAGTACCCAAACTATTACTGTACGCACTGCGGTAAAGAACCGGTTTCAACCGTTCTTCGATATACCCAGGCTATCAGAGCCCAAGAGATTCGGTTATTGGCTTATCAAAACTCCGGCGATGTGACGGGGGATCATTCTCGGGTGGTAGGTTATTCGGCTGTAGCCTTTTGTAGGAATGAGAAATAAAAATTGGAGTTTTAAGTGAATCCCAATGAGGTTGTTTGCGAAAAAGATCAAGAACTTCTCCTTCAGTTAGCCCGCAACGCCATTAAAACCACTGTGCTCAAAGGAAGGCAATTGCCTGTCGTCCATTCGTTGTCGCAACTTTTGAGAGAAAAAAGGGGAGTTTTTGTGACCCTTTGGATGGAAGGCGAGCTTCGCGGTTGTATCGGCTTTCCTTACCCCGTCAAACCTTTGGGCGAGGCCGTTCAAGAAGCGGCTATTTGCGCCGCTTTGCAGGATTTTCGTTTTCCGCCCGTGAGAGAAGAAGAGGTTTCCCGAATTGAAATTGAAATTTCCGTATTAACGCCACCTAAAGAAATAAAGTACGATCAGCTGAAAGTAGGGATTCACGGATTGATTGTCAGTCAGGGGTCCCGGTCCGGGTTATTACTGCCGCAAGTGGCGATGGATTATCATTGGGACACTAAAACTTTTTTAGAGCAAACTTGTGTGAAGGCGGGGTTGCCCCAAAATGCATGGAAAGAAGGCGCCAAACTCAATGCCTTTGAAGCTCAGGTTTTTTCGGAAGCGGATTTGAGATAGTCGTTAACATTCGACTATAAGGGCATAGACACTGAGCCTTGAAAAAACGATAATTCGGTCCCATCATTGCGGTACAATCAACTTGTAGAACCAGTTGCTTTACGGAGTAGTCCATCATGATCGAAATGAAAGTCCGCGGCATCGCGGTAGACCCTAATTTAAAGACCCCTTCGGTTATTTTGACCGATGACGATGAAAAACGTTATTTGCCCATTTGGATTGGCGTGGCGGAAGCGACGGCCATTTTTATCCAATTGAATGATCAAATATTGCCACGCCCCATGACCCACGATCTGCTTAAAAATGTCATCTCCACTTTGGGGGCGAAGGTCGCGAAAGTGGTTGTGAACGATATCGACAAAAACACCTTTTTCGCGAAGGTCGTTTTAGAAGTGAATGAAACGGGAGAACGGATTGAGATAGATGCCCGTCCTTCGGACGCCATCGCCTTGGCCCTTCGGACTCATTCACCCATTTTTGTGGCGGAAAAAGTTGTGATCAACGCCACCATCATTGATAAAGAAAAGTACAAAGAAGAAATGAGCGAATTTAAAAAGTTCCTTGAAAATGTTTCGCCCACCGATTTTCCGGGCTGACGGAAACGCCGAATTGTTTAACCCCGGTTTTTTAAACGGGCAATCCTTGCGGGAGGATTCTTGTTGGCTGCTTCCTCACCCTCTTCCAGCCGGTTGTCTCTGACAGACCAGCATTTTGTTCTGCTGTTCCACACGACTCACGAAACCATGCACGCCGAATCCATTTTAAAAACGCACCGCATGAGGTTTAAGCTTATTCCCCGGCCCAGAGATATTCAGGATGACTGCGGTTTGGGACTTGTTATTGTGAAGGAAGACCGAAGCAAGGCGGAAGCTTATCTGCCGCCGGAAGACATCTATATTAAAGCGGCTTTCCATATTGAAAAGGACGGACAATGGATCAGAGAAAACTATCCACCGGCGCCAATCTCCTACGACTCTCCACCCTCGGAATGAACTTCGCCCTATCCATTTTTGTAGGTTTATTTATGGGTTGGGGTGTCCATAAGTTATTCCATTTGGGCAACTGGGTAATTATGGCCGGCATGATTTTGGGGATTATCTCCAGTTACGTGCTTTTATTTCAGGATTTAAAGGCGCTTAACACCTCTGCCGATGACAAGTCCCATGGACCCCAATCTTAAATCCGGCGGCCCCTCGTCGGCTTTTCTGTTGCGGGTTTGTCTAGGGAGTCTAGGGGGAGGGCTATTATTCGCGGCGACGGCTTATGCGGGGGGTTATAACGATTTTTCTAAAGGTCTTTTTTTGGGTTCTTTGTTATCACCCCTTCACCTTTTGGGACTTCAAAGCATGACGAACCGCATTTTGAACGCCGGACAGGTAAGAGGACCGGGACTTTTCCGAATTTACCACATTCTTCGCTGGCTATTATTCGTTTTTGTGGTTTGGGCCCTACTTACCATCTCTGTTTTCTGTCTCTTAGGTGCTTTGGTCAGCTATACATGGTTCCTTTTGGTTCTGGCTTGGGCCGGTATCAAGGGCGCCATGCCAGAAAACAAGACGCCGCTGTCGGGCATTTAACAGCCCTCTTTCTTTTCCCGTAGGACTTTCATAAAATTTTAAAACTTGAGCCACCGAGGGTTGACCATTCTGGGGTCGCCAATTACACTATCGCCCGCTCGTGAGATTTTTATAAGTTTTCGCGGGTCAAACGTCTCCTTTTCTACTCCGAACACTCATGGTTTTTGTGAAAGGCTCCTGTTTTATGCATGAGGCTGAAAGTCCCATTTTTATTCCAACTCACCTTTTTGCCGCTCTGGGTTTTGATAATTTTATCAATCCTTACAGCGTGTCCCTTTTTGTCTTCGCGATTCTTTTTCTTTTGATGGCGATAGCCCGTTCCAAGCCTCAATTAGTTCCGACCGGTGTTCAGAATTTTATCGAGATGATCATGGAATTTATTCAGAACATGGCCGATTCGTTTGTGGGCAAGCACGCGCCTTTTTTCTTCCCTCTTTTTTATATGCTGTTCATGTTTATTTTCTTCGCTGATTTGATGGGTCTGGTTCCGGGTTTGGTTTCTCCGACCAGCAGGGTGGACATTAATCTGGGCATGGCCCTGATTGTTTTCTTATCGACACACTACTGGGGCATCAAAGAGAAAGGTTTGAAGTATTTCGAGCACTTTTTACCGCCTAAATTACCGACCAACTCACCCAACGCTATTTTGAATATATTGATGTTTGTCATTCAAGCGGCTTTGATGGTGTTGATGCCTATCATCCATGTGATCGGTGAATTGGTGAAGCCGGTCTCACTGACTCTTCGTTTGTTTGGAAATATGATGGCAAAAGAAAAGCTTTTGGCGGTTTTGGTACTGTTGATTACGGTTTTCTGGGGAATGTCTCCCGCGATGAAACCCGTAGCGGCCTTTCCTTTTGTTCTTCGAGTCATGATCGTGATTTTGGGTGTTTTCGTCTCATTTATTCAAGCTTTTGTATTTATGCTCTTGGCTATGGCTTATATCGGAGGGGCGGTTCAGTCCCACGAGGGTCATGATGAGCATGGGGAAGATCACGGTCACGCCGCGGCTTAAGAAATCGCAGTACCCTCGTTAAGAGGGTTTTCCGGCCAGCCCCCGCTGATCACCGGGAATTCTAAAATTTGAAGGAGTTATTATGAAAAAGTCTTTGAGATTGTTGGGTTTAACAGTTATGGTTTTTGCCGTGAATATTAGCGTTTGGGCCGCGGACGCCGCTCCGGCCGCAAAGGCACACGATGGATCAGTTTTGTTTTTCGCCATGACCGCTTTGGCCGCTGGTTTGGCTATTGGTTTGGGTTCGGTGGGAACAGGTATCGGCCAAGGAACAGCGGTTGGTAAGGCCCTGGAAGCGATGGCCCGTCAACCCGAAGCCGCTGGTTTGATTCAAACCAACATGATTATCGGTTTGGCTTTCATTGAATCGCTTTGTATCTATGCTTTGGCCGTGGCGTTAATTTTGTTGTTCGCCAATCCGTTCCAGGGTTTGTTTGTCGGCTGATTTGTGGTTTGATTATGTCCTGGGAGAGGCAAGCTCTCCCAGGGTTTATTTTAAAGAAGGAACGCCATGGAATTTAACGCAACGCTCTTTATCTTACAGGCCATAACATTTCTTATCGGTATGTGGCTGTCGTCTAAGATTTTTCTCCCTTATTTAAACGGTTGGATGCAAAACCGTCAAAAACGCATTGAAGACCAGTTGGCCAACGCGGAAAAGCGCCAAAAAGAATCTGAATCACTCAAAGCTGACTTTGATAAAAAAGTAAAAGAATTAGAGCAAAATACTCTAGAAATTCTCCAAAAGACGCGGCAGGAAGCCACCAAAAGCAGGGACGAAGCTATACAGGCGGCCCGTAAGGAAGCAGAACTTATTTTAGCCGATGCCCGCAAAGCTATTGAAAGCGAAAGACAGCAGCTAACCCAGGATCTTCAAAAAGAAGTGGGTGCTTTGGCGGTATCGATCGCGGAGAAGATTATCCGCTCGTCGGTTGACGCGAAGGCTCAAGAAAAATTGATAAATGAGAATGTTAAGGAATTAAGCGTCAGCAAGAATTGAGAACTGCCCGGGAATCCGGGTTGATTAGCGGGAGTTATTCATGGAATCAGTTATCGCCCAAAAATACGCCGTAGCTTTGTTACAAGTGGCCAAGGACCAAAAGACCGTGGACGCTATTTCCGCCGAAATGCACGCGATCCAATTGATTGTGGAATCGAATGAAAGTTTGAAATCCACACTGGAACATCCGAGGGTTAAAGCTGGCGAAAAGCTGGATGTCTTGCGCCGCGCTTTAAAAGAGAAACTCTCTGGGACCATGGAAAACTTTTTAATGCTTTTGATTCTCAAAAAAAGGATTAAGCATTTAACTGCGGTGGCGGACCATTTTGAGAAACTTTGCTACGAAATGAAAGGCAACGCCATTGCCCGGGTTTTAAGCGCCCAGCCTTTAAGCGCGACTCAAAAACAAGCTTTGATTCAAAAATTATCCAAGATGTTCGGGACCTCGGTGGAGTTGAGGGAAGAAGTAAAGCCGGGTCTGATCGGCGGCATCATGATTTATTTAGGGGATCAACGGATGGACGGCAGCGTCTTGGGGCAATTGGAACGCATGAAACAAAGGTTGTTGAAAGTTGAAATCGAGTAATTCGTTTAAATCTTAAGGAGAATTTGTATGGCTATTCAAGCGGATGAAGTCACGAAAATCTTAAAATCGCGTATCGAGGAATTTAAACCAGACGCGAATTTAACCCAGGTGGGTGAGGTTCTCAAAGTCGGCGACGGGGTTGCGGTTATCTATGGCTTGAAAAACGCCATGGCGGGCGAACTGCTGAAATTTCCTAATGATGTCTACGGTATTACTTTTAACCTGGAAACCGACTCAGTCGGAGCGGTATTGATGGGCGAAACGCAAAAAGTCCGCGAAGGCGATCCGGTTCATTTGACGGGACGCATCGCTGAAATTCCGACCGGCAAAGAACTTTTAGGTCGGGTCATTAATCCTTTGGGCATTCCTCTGGACGGCAAAGGGCCATTAAACGCATCTTCCAGTCGCCGTTTGGAATTCAAGGCTCCGGGCGTGGTGGACCGTCAACCGGTCAAGGAACCTATGCATACGGGCATTAAAGCTATCGACCTGATGATTCCCATAGGTCGTGGTCAGCGCGAACTAATTATTGGCGACCGCCAAACGGGTAAAACCGCTGTGGCGATTGACGCCATTTTGAACCTCAAGGGTAAGAACGTGGTTTGCGTGTATGTCGCAATTGGACAAAAACAATCGACAGTGGCGCAAATTATCCGCACACTCGAAGAACATGATGCTTTGAAATATACCATCATTGTTTCCGCTACCGCGGCGGATCCAGCGCCTTTGCAATATATCGCGCCTTACGCAGGTTGTGCGGTGGCCGAGGAATTTACTTATAACGGTGGACATGCTTTGGTGGTTTATGACGATTTGTCCAAGCAAGCTGTGGCCTACCGTGAATTGTCTCTTCTTTTGCGCCGTCCGCCAGGCCGTGAAGCCTATCCAGGTGACGTTTTCTATTTGCATTCACGCTTGTTGGAGCGCGCCTGTAAGCTCAACGCCAAATTGGGCGGCGGTTCTTTAACGGCTCTTCCCATTATCGAAACCCAGGCGGGTGATGTGACGGCTTATATTCCGACCAACGTGATTTCTATCACCGACGGTCAGATTTTTTTGGAATCCAATCTATTTAACTCGGGTATCCGTCCGGCCATTAACGTGGGTATTTCGGTGTCCCGCGTGGGCGGTAACGCTCAGACTAAGGCCACCAAAAAGGTGGCGGGTAAGCTCAAACTCGACATGGCGCAGTACAACGAATTGGCGGCTTTCGCTCAATTCGGAGCGGAGTTGGATAAAGCTTCCATGGCGCAGTTGAATCGCGGCGCTCGTCTGGTGGAATTGCTCAAACAATCCCAATATGCTCCGGTTGAAATGGAAGATCAAGTCGCGGCGATTTTTGCGGCGAATAATGGATTTCTCGACAACGTACCGGTGAATAAAGTAAAAGCTTTCGAATCCGGTTTGGTTTCGTTCCTGAAATCGAAACATTCGGCGGTTTTGGCTGGTATCAAAGAGAAGGGCGATTTGCCCGATGATCTTAAAGCCAAATTGCTGACAGGCATTGAGGAATTTTCAAAAACGTTTTATTGATTTCTGCGTTAACGAATAAATAAGGTTTATGACCATTGGCACAAATTAAAGAAATTAAATCACGTATCAAAACCGTGAAAAACATCGGGCAGATCACCAAAGCCATGAAGATGGTGGCAACCGCCCGTTTAAAGAAGGCGCAGGAACGCATTCTGGGCGCTCGTCCTTATGCTATTCGCATGGCGGACGTGATGAAAAATCTAGCCTCCAAAATGGGAGAAGAAGTTCATCCACTGCTGGCGGTTCGCAACGAAGGCAAAACGGCCTTGATTGTGATCACGGCGGACCGAGGTTTATGCGGCAGCTTTAACGTGAATATTATTCGTCAGGCCCAAAATTATTTGCGTGAAAATCAAGACACAGTTTTGTTGACCATTGGTAAAAAGGGACGTGATTTTTTCCGCCGCCGCAATGTGCCGGTCCGCAAGGATTGGACTGGTGTATTCCCGAATGTTTCTTATGAAACGGTTTTAGAAGTCCGCGATGAAATTGAAAATTTATTTGTTCAGGAAAAATTCAAAAATGTGCTGGTGTTGTTTACGGAATTTAAGAGTGTTATCCAACAAGTAGCCACCTTGGACACTCTCTTGCCGATTCGTTTGGAAAACTTGCCGGGCGATGGCCAGACAGTGACTGTCACCGGTGGCGATTACGAGTTTGAGCCGGATCTGGACACCATTTTGAATACGTTGGTTTCACAGTACTTGGCCACGCAGATTCACCGCATGCTGTTGGAAAGTTTCTCTTCCGAAATGGGAGCCAAGCGCAGTGCGATGGAATCGGCGAGCAAAAACGCCGGGGAAATGATAACGAGATTGACGTTGGAATTTAACCGCGCCCGACAAGCCATGATCACGAAGGAATTGGCTGAAATCGTGGGTGGAGCCGCAGCTTTAGAATAAAGATGGGTTATCTTAATTTTTAATTGAATGAGGAGATTTATGAGCGCTGCCAATACTCAAACCAAAACCGGGAAAGTGGTACAGGTCATAGGTCCCGTGGTCGACGTTAAATTTGCCGGAGGTGAAGTTCCCTCAATCTATAACGCCTTAAAGTTAGAAATTCCCGGCGAAAAAATCGACATTACCCTCGAAGTTGCCCAACATTTGGGCGATCAAACGGTTCGCGCAGTGGCCATGAGTTCCACCGACGGTTTGCGCAGAGGTATGACGGTGACCGATACGGGATCTCCCATCTCCGTTCCGGTGGGACGCGGAGTTTTGGGCCGTGTTTTGAATGTCTTGGGCGAGCCAGTGGATGAATTGGGTCCGGTGAAGCATGAAAAGCGTTACCCTATTCACCGTTCGGCGCCTCCCCTTGTTGAACAATCAACGAAAAAACAAATCCTTGAAACTGGCATCAAGGTTATCGATCTTTTAGCGCCTTATCAAAAGGGCGGTAAAATCGGCCTCTTCGGCGGCGCCGGGGTGGGTAAAACAGTCGTTATTATGGAACTCATCCGCAACATTGCCACTCAGCACGGCGGTTTCTCGGTTTTCGCTGGCGTAGGTGAAAGAACCCGTGAAGGTAATGACCTGCTCTTGGAAATGAAAGAATCCAAAGTTTTGGAAAAAGCCGCTCTGGTTTATGGACAGATGAACGAGCCGCCGGGTGCCCGCCAACGCGTGGCCTTGTCGGGGTTGACCGTCGCGGAATATTTCCGTGATGAGGAAAACCAAGACGTTCTTCTTTTTATTGACAACATATTCCGTTTTACTCAGGCTGGTTCTGAAGTGTCCGCCCTCTTAGGCCGTATGCCTTCAGCGGTCGGCTATCAGCCGACGTTGGCGACAGAAATGGGCCAATTGCAGGAACGGATTACTTCCACTCAAAAGGGTTCGATCACCTCGGTTCAGGCTATCTACGTGCCCGCCGACGACTTGACCGATCCGGCGCCGGCGACTTCCTTTTCGCATTTGGACGCGACAACCGTTTTGAACCGCGCTTTAACCGAGTTGGGTATTTATCCTGCGGTCGATCCTTTAGATTCCTCTTCCCGTATGCTGGATCCTTTGGTCATCGGCGAGGAGCATTACACGATTGCCCGTCGCGTTCAGCAGATCTTACAGCGCTATAAAGAATTGCGGGACATTATCGCCATTCTGGGTATGGATGAATTGTCCGACGATGATAAACAAATTGTGAATCGTGCCCGCCGTATTCAGAAATTCCTGTCTCAGCCTTTTTTCGTGGCGCAAGAATTTACCGGTACGCCCGGCCGCTACGTGACCTTGTCTGATACTCTTCGCTCTTTCAAGGGGCTAGTCGATGGTCAATATGACACGATTCCCGAACAAGCTTTCTACATGGCCGGCAGCATTGATGAAGTGCTGGAACGCGCTAAGAAACTGTAAAAGGGAAAATTTAAGCAATGTCTAAAACTTTTAAACTTCAATTAGTGGCTCCTGACAGTCCTTCGATCATGGAAGAGGTGACTTCAGTTATTCTTCCTGGCGGGGCCGGAGAGTTTGGCGTTTTGGCGCACCATATGCCGCTGATTTCCACTTTGAAGCCTGGAACTTTGGAAGTGACAAAAAATGGTGTAAAAGAGTTTTATTTTATTGCGGGCGGTTATGTGGAAGTCAATTCAAGCTCGGTGATTGTTTTAGCAGAGGAATATGAAAAGTCGGATAAAATTGACGTGGAACGGTCACAGCTTTCAAAAAAGCAAGCGGAAGAAAAATTGGAGTCAAAGACTGAAGGTGTGAGTATTACTAAAGAAAAACACGCTTTAGCCCGTAACGAAGCCCGATTACAAACGGTTGAGAAGGCGAAAGCGTATAAGAAGTAATTTTTTTATTCTGTTTTAAATCAAAGGTTTTGTTTTTAAACCAAGCCAGCGTTAGTTGGCTTGGTTTTTTATTTGCGGATATGTTTTTCAGGGTATTTAACGATAAAATGTTTGGTATAAGTCAACGTAAAGGCATGAACATGATTGTGGGTTTGGGTGTGGATTTAATCGAGATCGAACGGGTTAAGCAGGCTCATTTGAAACACGGCCAGCGTTTCATTGACCGTTTGTTTACTCCGGCTGAAGCCAAGTATTGTCTCCGTAAAAAAGATCCTTATCCGTCTTTGGCGGGACGTTTCGCCGCGAAAGAAGCGGTGATTAAAGCCTTCAGCCACGGCTTTGGAGGTCGCTGGAAGTGGACACACATTGAGGTCACCCGAGAAATCAGCGGCAAACCAGTTCTCAAACTTCACGGCATTATGGAAAAACTTCGATCGCAACGAAAGATTAAATTCATGCACCTCACTATTGCCCATAGCAAAAAGGATGCGACGGCTACGGTGCTTTTTGAAAGCGTGAAATAATGGCCGACGACTGGAAACACGCAAAACGGGTTGTCACGGAAAAACAGTGGATTTGGTTTGTGGCCGTCATCGCTCTTTTGACCCGGTTGCCGCTTATAGGCGCGTCTGTAGCTGAAAATACCGATGGCATTTTATCCCTCACCTATTTCTCGAAAGACTTTGTTGTAACCCCGAGATTTGTGATTTTGCCGGGTTATCCCTTGCTGCTTCTACTGGGCCATTGGCTGGGAATGGACGGCATTTTGTGGGGACGTTGTGTTTCTTGCTTGTTTGGACTGTTTTTTTTGGTTCCGCTCTGGCGCTATGCCCGGCGGTGGATGGGCGCTGAAATGTCGGCGATGGTATGTCTGATGGCGCTTTTTTCGCCACTACTTTGGCAGTGGTCCTTGAAAGTTATGCCGGACACCACCTTTCTTTTTCTTTTTTGGTTTTCCTTAGAGCGTTTAACCGCGGCTTATTTGGACCGCAGTCCGAGAGCCTGGATTGAGGCCTGTTTGACTGGAGTGGCGGCCGCCTGTGTTCGACCGGAAGGATTGCTCTTACTGCCCTGGATTTTAGTTTTGGAAAATCAGATCGCGAATAACCAATCCTGGGTCCGAAAAATATTTTTTTTGATTTCCTGGGCATTACCCCTGTTTTTAATCAGAGAAAAGATATTTTTGCTTTTTTCGGCTTACCGGGAAGGCGCGGGCTTGGGTCCGCAAAACATGGAAGAGGGCTTCCCCTTTTTAAATTTTGTTTATCATTTTTACGCTTATCTTTCCCAACCCTTTTATGTTTTTACTCCCCTGATTTATTTATTCGCCATATTAGGTTTAGCCAAAATGCTGGGCCGCAGCGATAGTTTGGGCCAATCTTTTCGGAAAATTCAATTTCAACTTTACACTGTTTTTTTTGTGTCCCGACTGGTCCCAGTCACCTATCAAGACCGTCATATGATGCCGTTTCTGCCGATATTAATTGTCGCGGCAGGGTATCAACTGGAAACATTTTTTAATGGTCTTCGACATCCCAAAGATTCGATGATGCATCATTTGATTAAGAATGGTGTGTTATCCCTCGTTTTGCTTTATTCTGCCGCCTTTTCTTCGGCGGCGATTGGAGGACAATCGGATTCTTTCGGGGATGTCAAACGATCCGCAGAATTTTTAAAAACCCTTCCGGCTGACGCGGTAATCTATTCCGATGAGCTTCCCAAAACGGATTATTGGGCGGGCCGAACCGTTCTTCCACTGGATTATTCTCAAAAGCCGTTCATTCCTCTTCGCGGTGAATATGTGATTCTTCATAGCTTTTATACTCCCCGTATCAATGTAGTAGGGCAAAACATGTCCGCTCGGTTTAAGGCGGTTTTAATCCATTCGGACAATAGTACGGTAGTTCCGGTGATGACCGATCTAATGCAAGACTTCAAGTTGCAAAACCGGGTACAGGCGGTAAGTTACCGTTTTGATCCGCAGTTTTTTGAATCACTGGTTTACCGAATCGATCGTTAATAGGGAGTTGAACTTGAAATTAGCCACGACGCAGGACATGAGAAAAATAGATGAATCAGCCGTCAAGGATTATTCTCTGACGATTGCCCGGTTAATGGAAAATGCCGGAGCGGCGGTGCTAAAAGAATTGGAAATAACCTATTCGCCTCTTTCTAAAAAAACGGTCGGTGTTTTATGCGGAAAAGGAAATAACGGCGGAGACGCCTTGGTTGTGGCGCGCCTATTAAAACTAAAAAAAGTTAGTGTGGTGGTTGTTCTCGCCGGCGAAGCGGAAGAACTTTCAATTGAAGCGAAAAAACAGTATCGAAAAGCGAAGGCCGCCAAAGTTCCCATTCTTACTATGGCCGAGGGCAAAACCATAAAGGCGATTCAGGCCGCTTTGGAAGAATGCGACCTGATCGTAGACGGTCTTTTGGGTACGGGACTTTCCCGGCCGGTCGAAGGTTTTTGCCGGGACTTGATCCAATTGGGTAAAAAATTGGGAAAGTCCGTGGTCGCGGTGGATATTCCCTCGGGTCTTTCGGCTGATTCAGGTACGCCGATGGGCGATGTTTTGCCCGCGCAAACAACGGTTACTTTTGGCCTTCCCAAATTTGGTTTTTATACGCCTATTGGTTCTTCTTTTACAGGCAATCTGAAAGTGATCAATATCGGTTTTCCAGAAGAGCTTTTAAACGCGTCCTTTATTCGCCAGGAATTGTCCGATTTATCGATGGTCCAAAAATCATTGCCTCACTATGATGAGAACACCCATAAGGGGACCAGGGGCAGGGTTTTAGTCATCGCCGGCGCCCGGGGATTAACCGGCGCGGCCACGTTATCGGCTTACGGCGCTCAAAGAATCGGAGCCGGATTGGTGACGGTCGCTTGCGCCGAAAGTTTAAATGATATTCTGGAAGTCAAACTTACGGAGCCAATGACCGCTCCGGTTCCCGAAATAGAAGGCGGATTTCTTTCTCTAAGAGCGATAGGCCGCATTTTGGATCTGGCGGTAAACGTGAATTCAGTGATTTTGGGCCCGGGTATTGGTCGAAACCGGGAAACGGGTCAATTAGTGAAAGACCTGATTATGAAACTGACCATGCCTATGGTGGTAGATGCGGACGCTCTCTACCTGATGGGGGGGCATTTAGATCATTTTAAGACCGCGCAAGCGCCAATTATCATTACGCCGCATCCTGGCGAAGCAGCCTGGCTTTTAAAAACAACGATTACCGCAGTTGAACAGAATCGACTGAAAGTTGCGAAGCAATTGGCCCAAGACTATAATGTGGTCGTTGTCTTGAAAGGCCGTTTTACGGTGATTGCCAATCCACAGGGCGAAGTTCGGGTGAACCCGACGGGTAGCCGGGGTTTAGCGACAGGCGGTACGGGTGATGTGCTTTCTGGTATCATCGGCGGGCTTCTAGCCCAAAGACTTCCAGCTTTTGAGGCGGCGACCACAGGGGTTTATTTACATGGTTTGGCAGGCGAAGAAGCCAGCCGGAAATTAGGCCCTGATGGATTGCTTGCAGGCGATTTATTGCCCCTTCTGCCGAGTCTCTTACGGCAAGCGAGGGAAACTACGGAGTTCCAATGCCCATCTCCATCGATCTCCAAAACCAGTGGGAAGCGTTTCTCAAGCTCCTCCAGGTTCGTGAGCCGAAACTCTACGAACATCTCAAAGTAGGGCGGATTAAAGAAGTCACCAAATATAATCTGATGGTTTATGCCCACACGCCGGATGATTTGAGAGAAATAGAAGTAGGACTAAAAGTTTATCATGATAAGGTTGAAGAATTTATGCCTCTTATTTTTGGGTCGGCCCGAGGGATAAAAACATCATTAGTTTCAGAAGAAGATTGGGAGGCGGCTAGTCCCGTTGAGAATCCAGCGGCGGCTGTTTATTCGGCTCCAGCCGCGGCGCCACAGGCTCCTTTGATGAGTTTACCTTCGGATCAAAACGATCTTTTGAAGGTTTTGGAATCTTCAATCCGCCAAAAAATTGAGGCGGAAATTCGTCGGGAGTTTCAAGAGCAGGCGTCCAGCCCGGAAGCCCAGGACCAGGCACTTCAGAAAATTAAAGAAGAGTTTCAAAACGAAGAATATAACAGACGCCTTGCTGTGCGGATGGCTCTTATCACCGATGGGGATAACATCTTAACTCAGTTGGTGATTGCTTGGCAGCAGGCGAAACAAAATGGCGAAGGCGGAGAGCAGTGGAAAGAAGTCAAGCAACGGCTGCTGGAGCTGTTGGATGCCGCAGTTCAATTAATTAATTCATGAGATTCGGCATGATGATGAAAATGGAGAAATACGAGAAATGTTAAACCAAACCATCAGCTCTTCCCTGGGATTTATTATTTTATCTTTTTTTACCTGGACGATTACTTTCGCAGTTTTTGTTTTCGGCGTAATTCTCCGCCGAAAAGTTCTTTTCTGGAACAGCCAGTGGAAGGAAATGATTGAGCAATGGGGGACCAAAATAAAAGATTATGCCGATGATCTGGAAAGAACTTTTGAGAAGATTCGGGGAACCTTCAGACTTCTGGGTTTTTTCTTATTGTTGATTTTGATTTTGATGGGGATGGTGGTTTATTTGGGGTTTATTCAAAAGCCCATTTTGGGCGCTCCTCAGATGACTAACAGCCTTTGGCTATTGACGCTTATCGCTTTATCGGTTGTTCTGCCGGCATTCGTGAATTTTGGGATCGGCCTTTATGTCGTCGAAACCATGCTGCTCAAGGCTAATAATTTCGTTTTTTATGACGCCACGGTTGATATGCGCGAAAAAAAGGCCCGTATCAAGGCTTTGGAAAAAGCAAAAGAAATACAGGCCCAGAGGCAAGCCGCGAAGCAAAATGCCCAGGCGCAGAATTAAGTTTTATTTCGTTCCTGGTTTTTTTCCCATCCCGATTGATTGAAACCCTCAAGGAATATTCATGAGAATTTTTTCATCAGCGCTATTTTTAATTCTCTTGGCAGGATGCGCCACTTTTGGCGTTCGGGACCAGAGCTTAGAGCTGCAAATCACACCTATGCCGATTTACAGAGGCCAACCGGCCATCGCGAAAATCAACGCGCCTCTGGATGCGGATAAAGTGGTAGGCGTAGTGGAAACCTTTGGAAGCCCCGAGCTGATTTTTCGAAAAAATAAAGAACAGGGAATTTGGTATTTTAAAGGCAAGATTCCTTTTTCACCCTGGGTGAAACCAGGCACCTATACGGTTCGAGTCGCTTACTATGAAGGTCAGGTTCCCCCGCATTACACCGAAATGAAGGTCGACCTTAAATGAAGACGGCCGAGGCAGTTTCAATTATCATTCCCGCCTTTAATGAAGAAGTGGGTGTCGGCGACGTGGTGAAACATGTGCGCCGAATTTTAACCAAGGCCCGAATAAAACATGAAATTCTTGTGGTCGATGACGGTAGTAAAGACCATACGGCTCTTCGGGCACAACAGGCTGGCGCCCGAATCATCTCAATGGGAGAAAATCGAGGGTACGGCGCTTCCATAAAAGCCGGGATGAGAGAGGCCCAATTCCCGCTTATCGCCATTACGGACGCGGATGGAACTTATCCGGTCGCAGAGTTACCAGTCCTGGTTCATATGACACAGAATGCCGACATGGCGGTAGGGGCCCGTACCAAGCCCGGGGTCGCGATTCCTTCCTTGCGCCGTTTCCCCAAATGGCTTTTGGGAAAGTGGGCCAATTATTTGGCAGACCGAAAAATACCGGATCTGAACTCAGGCCTGAGGGTTTTTCGGAAAAGCGCAGCGCTTCGATACGAAGGTCTTTTTCCCAACGGTTTTTCATTTACCACCACCATCACCCTGGCTTTGGAATGCCACGGATATATCGTTAAATATCTGCCGATTGACTACGCTGCCCGGGTCGGAAAGTCCAAAATCAAGCCTATTCAAGACACAATTAACTTCTTTTCCCTGGTTTTAAGGGTGGTGATGTATTTCAAACCACTTAAGATTTTTATCCCTATGAGCGGTATCATATTTGTAGTGGCATTGGCGAGCGTGTTAAACGCCTATTGCCGCGGGGCCGTGTTGCCGAGTTCAACCTTGTTCCTTTTGGTCGCTGGAGTTCAAGTGGCCGCTTTGGGATTGCTCGCGGATTTGCTGGTCAAGAGAGGCCGTTAGCCATGAAAGTTTTGATGATTAATCCGCCTTCCGAGCACATGATTACCACCAACATTCCTTCGGTGGTGGATGAGGAACGGGGATTTAATCCCCCGCTAGGTCTTCTGTATGTAGCAGGCTACGCCAAAGCTAAAACGTCCCATCAAATTATGGTGATGGACTGTCAGGTTGAGGAAATTACTCAGGAAGAAGTGGAAGACCGAATCCGGGAAATTTCACCGGACGTGGTGGGGATTCAGGCTTTGACTTTTACGATCATTGACGCCCGCATGGTGGCTCAAGCGGCTAAAAGGGCCAACCCGAAATGCAAAGTGGTTTTGGGCGGTCCGCATGTGCATATTTTCGCCCGTGAAACCCTGGCCATGCCTGAAGTGGATTTCGCCATCAAGGGCGAAGGCGAATTGGCTTTTACCCAGCTTCTCAACGCTTTGGAAGGCCAGATGACCTTAGACAAGGTTTTCGGTCTGGCTTATCGGGATCCCGCCACGGGACAAATTAAAGACAACCCTCCCGCTCCGCCTGTGGAAGATTTGGACGGCCTGCCTTACCCGGCCCGGGAACTGACGCCGGTGAATAAATATTACTCGCTCATCGCCAAACGGAATCCCATTACCACCATGTTTACCAGCCGGGGATGCCCTTACCGCTGTTTGTTCTGCGACCGTCCCACCATGGGCCGCCGTTTTCGAAGCCATTCGGCAACCGCGGTGGTCAACGAAATGGAAGCTTGTCTCAAGCTGGGCATCCACGAGTTTTTCATTTACGACGATACCTTTAACGTAAATCGCAAAAGGGTTTTCGAAATCTGCGCCGAAATTAAGAAGCGAAAATTAGATATCGCTTTTGATATCCGCGCCCGCGCGGACCGGATGGACGAGGAAATGCTGGCGGAACTGGCCTCGGCGGGATGCGACCGCATTCATTACGGAGTGGAGTCCGGGAATGAGGAAGTTCTCGCGACACTCTTAAAAGATCTCGATTTGAATCAGGTGCGTAAAATATTTAAAGCTACCCGAAAACACGGAATGAAGACGCTGGCTTATTTTATGATCGGCAATCCGGGCGAAACCAAAGAGATGGCCTTGAAAACCATCGAGTTCGCCAAGGAATTGGATCCGGATTTTGTTCATTTCTCCGTGATGACGCCTTTTCCCGCGACGGCCATTTATTACAAAGCGCTAGAAGAGGGCCGTTACGAAGAAGATTATTGGGCGGAATTCGCCAAAAATCCGACGGAAGATTTCAAACCCCGCCTCTGGGAAGAACATATGAACCGGACCGAACTAATCGACTTGTTAAAATACGCCTATAAATCCTTCTACCTGCGGCCCAAAATCGTCATAAAAAATATGACCTTTACTCACACGCCGCTGGATTTTTATCGAAAAGCCCGGGCTGGATTGAGAATGTTTCGGATATAATGCGGGTCTTTCGCCGGTCATTCTTCTAACAGGAATCATTCTCATGTTTAAACGCTACGTTCCTTTTTTGTTGGCCATTGTTTTTTTTACGCCCGTGGTGTTAAGCGTTGACTGGCTCAAAACATGGAGTTATTTAAAAACCACCAACACCGCTTTGTGTTTTGCGGCCCTCGGGTTTTTCCTCGTCATGATTTATATCAAAGGTATCCGCTGGAGCTATCTCATCAAGATGCAGGGCCACCATTATTCGGTTTGGAACTGCTTTCTCGTTTATATGTCCACCCTGGCGATGGGAAACGTCACTCCGGGTCGGGCGGGGGATTTCGCTAAAATTCTTTATCTCAACAAAGACCTGAAATTTTCCACCGGCACCAGCATGGCCAACACTCTGGTGGACCGGGTGTTTGATCTCTACCTTCTTCTCATTTTAGGGTGTGTGGGTATTTTGGCTTATCCCATGCCCATTGACCCCAATTTGAAAAAAGCGGTTTGGGCGTTTTTTGCCATTCTGATATTGGTGACCCTATTAGCTTTCAACAAGAAAATAGGCGAGACTCTATTAAAGGCTGTTTTTCAAAGGATGATGAAGCAAGAGCATAAAGAAAAAGTCGACAAACTTTTTAATGATTTCCATAAAGGAATGGAGTGCTTTTACAAACCCGCCATTCTCTATCCCGCTTTTTTATCGTTGATGGCTTATATTTCCTTTTTTTACGGCTGCCATCTGATTGCCGTCGCCATGGGTTTAGAGGTCAATATTCTCTATCTTTCTTTTACGGTTGCGGTTGTGAATATTGTCTCTCTGGTAAGTTTTTTAGGGGTGGGGACTCGTGATGGGGCTTTCATCATTTTGTTTAAGTTGGTCGGAATTGAAACTTACCAAGCCGAGGCTTTCTCGATGCTATTCCTGGTGATTGGCTTGGCCGGGTTCAGTTTGGTCGGGCTGGGATGTTTTTATCTTAAACCTATCGAGCTCAGTTTTCTTTCGAAGTCAAAAAGTCTCGCAGGTCAAAGCTCAACCTCTGCCATTCGCCCTAAGATCCAAAATAATAAATTGGCGAAAAAATCTCCCAAGAAATAGAGTCCATGGCCCGAATCATTTGTATTACCAATCAAAAAGGCGGGGTGGGTAAAACCACCACTACGGTTAATCTGGCCGCTTGCCTGGCCGCCGCGGAGAAAAAAACATTGTTGGTGGACATGGATCCTCAGGGGAACGCCACCAGCGGTGTGGGTATCAATAAAAACGAGTGCGAAATTACCTCTTATCACGTCTTGATGGGCGAGGCCAGCATCACCGAAACCATGAAGCCGACCGAATTACCCAGTCTCTTTTGCGTGCCTTCCAACGGCAATCTGATCGGCGCGGAAGTGGAACTGGTGAATCTGGAAGAACGGGAAACCCGTTTGAAAAGCGCCTTGGAGCTGGTTCGAAGCCAATTTGACTACATTCTCATTGATTGTCCGCCTTCATTAGGTTTTTTAACCCTGAACGCCCTGACCGCCGCGGACTCCGTTTTGATCCCGGTACAGACCGAATATTACGCCCTGGAAGGACTGAGCTCCCTCATGGATACCATCGAGAGGGTGCGTGAAAGTTTCAACACCGGCCTGGAAATCGAAGGGGCGCTTTTGACCATGCACGCCCGGACCAGTCTGGCGGCCCAGGTCGCTGAAGAAGTGAGAAAGTTTTTTGGCGAAAAGGTTTATCAAACGGTGATTCCGCGGAATGTACAGCTTTCCGAGTCGCCCTCTTATGGAAAGCCGATTATTCTTTACGACATCCGCTCCTCAGGAGCCCAAGCTTATCTTAATCTCGCGAAGGAGATGATACACCATGTCTAAAAAAGCCCTTGGCCGCGGTTTGGACGCACTGATTCCCAAAAAGCAGTTGGACGAAAAAAGGGGACCAGCTCAACAGATTCCCCTTTCCAAAATCAAACCCAATCCCTTCCAACCGCGCAAAACATTCCGTCCGGAAGATCTGCAGGAACTGACCCAGTCTATCAAGGAAAAGGGCGTGCTTCAGCCCATCATGGTCCGCAAGAAGGGCGACATATGGGAGATTATCGCGGGCGAACGTCGTTTCCGTGCCTCCCAAAAATTAGGGCTGCTGACGGTGCCGGCCATTGAAGTGCAGGCCTCCGATGTGGAAGCGCTGGAACTGGCTCTCATTGAAAATTTACAGAGAACCGACTTGTCCGTGCTGGAAGAGGCGGAAGGTTATCAGCGTTTGCAAGAAGAGTTCAACATGACGCAAGAGCAGATCGCCATCAAAGTGGGCAAGGACCGGGCCACCGTGGCCAATGCCCTCCGTCTGCTGCGGCTGGCTCCTGAAGTGAAAGGTCTGGTGGCCTCGGGTAAATTAACGGCGGGTCACGCCAGGGTTCTGGCCGCCTTGCCCAATCCTTTGGACCAGCGCAAATGGGCGGATCGGATTGTCCGCGACGGATTTTCCGTCCGCGAGGTCGAAAAATGGCTGCAAGACCAAAAGGGCCCCACCAAAAAAACGAAAACCTCCTCATTGAAATCAAAAGACCCCAATTTGTTGAAGCTGGAAGAGGGATTACGCCACTGGTTGGGTACCAAAGTTTCGGTTCGGACCGCGGGCCGTCAAAGGGGCGTTATTTCTTTCGAATATTATTCACTGGATGATTTGGACCGAATTTTAAATCTTTTCCGCAAGTCCGGCTATCGTTGACAAGTGATAGCCCTCTTGTGTTAAATTGAAAGCAGGTAACGGACCGGGTTTTGACAACCGGCAACACATTGAAGGAGAGTAAAGTGCCCCAGACACTTGCAGAAGTTCTCGCGAAAAAAATGGAATCCGAAGTCAAACGATTGGCGCCTCAGGCGGTCATTCGCAACGACTTCGCCAGCTACAAAGACGATGGCGTTGATATTTATATTTATGCGCCACGGAAAGTGTCCGATATTTTACGCGGCAGACTAAAACCGATTTTAGCCGCCGAATTGAACCGCGGCAAAGGCGGGTTGAAAGCCCGCATGATCATGGAAGACATGGAAAATATGTCCGAGGAAGCCAAGAAAAAGTACGGGATACCCGCCGCTTAATTTTTATTGAACGTTACTTTCAAGCCGTTCGCCTTGCCGGGCGAGCGGCTTTTTTATTGAGTTAGGGGTTTTGTTCGACCGAGAACGGCCCTACACTGCCCACATATTAATTCCCAGATAAAAGGCCCATTTTATGTCAAAACCCCGCATGTTTCTTCTGGATGGCGCTGCTGTGGCTTACCGCTCCTACTTCGCTTTCATCAAGAATCCCCGCACCACTTCCCAGGGGTTGAACACCTCGGCGATGTTTGGTTTTTTAAATACGCTTCTCATGATTTTAGAAAGACAAAAGCCCGAATATTTCGCGGTGGTGTTTGACTCCCGGGAACCGACCTTCCGCCACAAGCTGTACAAAGAATACAAAGCCAACCGCGATGAAATGCCGGACGACCTGTCCAAATCCTTTCCCTATATCACCCGGTTGATCGAAGCTTTGAATATTCCCATTCTGGTCAAGCCGGGGTTCGAGGCGGACGACATCATCGGCACCATGGTGGGCCGGGCGAAAAAGGAAAAAATTGAGAGCGTCATCGTGTCCGGCGATAAGGACTTTATGCAGCTCATCGGCCCCTCGGTGAAGATGTTCAAACCCAAATGGCCGGATGACTGGTCCATGGCGGACGAGAAAGACGTGATGGAAAAATTCGGGGTCAAGCCCGAGCAGGTCATCGACGTGCTGTCCCTGATGGGCGACGCGTCGGATAACGTGCCGGGAGTCCCGGGCATCGGGGAAAAAACCGCCACGATTCTGATTCAGGAATATGGAACCCTGGACAACTTGTTTAAGAATGTGGATAAAATCCAAAAACCCAAATTAAAAGAGACCCTCCAGAACAATAGAAAGCTCGCCGACCTCTCCAAAGAACTGGTGACCATCCACTGCGAGGTTCCGATCAAGGAAAAGGCCGAAGACCTGGTTTGCGGAAAACCGGACATGAAAGCGCTCAAGGAACTTTTCGCCGAGCTGGAATTCAACCGCTCCGCGGGCCGGGTGGAGAACTACGCCGCCCAGTTTGGTGAGTCCAACTTCACCCTGGAAAATCAGACCGAAGACTCTAAAAAAGGCAAAAAGGAAAAGGCCCCCAAGAAAGAAAAAGTCGAAAAGCCCGAACCGGCCGAATACAAGGTCCGCATCGTCTCGAACAACTACAAGGCGCTTCTAACCGTGGAAGAAATCGAAAAGGCCCTGCAAACCGCCGCCAAAGCGGAATGGATTACGGTGGATACCGAAACCACGGGACTGGATACCCTCTCGGCCGAAATCGTCGGTGTCTCCATCGCCTGGAAAAAAGACGCGGCGGTTTACATTCCCTTCAACCAGCAATTATCCAAAGACAAGCTCCTCAAACTGCTCAAGCCGTTTCTGGAAGATCCCAAAATTTTAAAGGGCGGACAGAACAGCAAATACGACTGGGAAATTTTTAAAACCCACGGCATTGAGCCCCAGGGTTTCGCCTTTGACACCATGCTGGAAAGTTATTTGTTGGATTCCTCCAGCCGCCAGCACAATCTGGACGCTATGTCCCTGAAGTATTTCAACTACACCAAAATTCCAACCGAAGCCCTCATCGGCAGCGGGAAAAAGCAGATCACCATGGATTTTGTGCCGCTGGAAGATATTACCCAGTACGCCTGCGAGGACGCGGACTATACCTACCGCATCCACGAACTTTTCGCTCCCCGCATCAAAAAAGAAGGCGTCTCCAAGTTATACGAGGAAGTGGAACTGCCATTGGTAATGGTTTTGGCCGATATGGAACGCAAGGGCATCTCGGTGGACGTGAAGCTGTTGAATGAATTATCCAAAGAATCCGAAGTCGAACTGAAAAAGCTGACGAAAAAGATATTCAAGGAAGCGGGCGAGGAATTTAACATCGGCTCGCCGCTGCAGTTGGGCAAAATCCTCTTCGAGAAAATGCAGGTTCAAAAGGAATCGGGCACCCGGGTTAAAAAGACCAAGACGGGTTACGCCACCGATGTGGACGTGCTGGAATCCCTAAAGGGTATTCCCATCGCAGACATGATTCTGGATTACCGCCAGCTTTCCAAACTCAAAAACACTTATCTGGATGTTCTGCCCGATCTGGTTCATCCCAGCGACAAGCGCATCCATACCTCCTTCAATCAAACCATCGCGGCCACCGGGCGGCTCAGCTCCACCGACCCCAATTTGCAAAACATCCCCATCCGGTCCGAATTTGGCCGGCGCATCCGCGGCGCTTTTGTGCCGGCGGATTCCAAACATGTTCTTATTTCGGCAGACTATTCCCAGGTGGAGCTCCGGGTCCTGGCCCATATCACCGAGGATCCGAACCTTATCGCGACTTTCAAAAAAGACGAGGACGTTCACGCCCGTACCGCTTCGCTCATCTTCGGGGTACCGATGGAAGAGGTTACCAAAACTCAGCGCTCTCAGGCCAAGACCATTAACTTCGGCGTCATTTACGGCATGGGCCCCCAGCGGCTGGCCCGCGAGAACGGGGTGACCATGGCGGAAGCCAAAAAGTTCATTGAGGATTATTTCGCCAAATATCCCGGCATCCAAAAGTTCACCACTGAGTGCGTGGAACTGGCCAAACAGCAGGGTTTCGTCACCACCATTTTGGGCCGCAAGCGCTTCCTGCCGGACATTCATTCCAGCAACATCGGGCTGCGCATCAACGCCGAGCACATGGCGGTCAATACGCCCATTCAGGGTTCGGCGGCGGATTTGATCAAAGTCGCCATGATCCGGCTTCACGAGGTTTTCGAAAAAAAGAAAATGGAAACCGCCATGCTTCTACAAGTTCATGACGAGTTGGTTTTTGAGGCGCCCAAGGATGAGGTAGAAGACGCCAAGAAACTGATCATCCATGAAATGGAAAACGCCATTAAGCTCAAAGTTCCCCTCAGGGTGGATGTAGGCGTGGGGAAGAGCTGGCTGGAAGCCCATTGATCCTGGCGATCATTGAGGACCCTCTTTTTGAAAAACTGATCGCCGATTGCGCCGTCCGGGAAGGCGAGCGCTGTCTGGTTTTAAAAGACGAAACGGCGGTCGATGAGGCTCTGTCCGAGGAAACGCCCAAAGTTCTTTTGCTGGATGTTGGCAGTTCCACGGTGGATATTCCGTCCTTTATCGAAAAATTGAAACAAAATCCAAACACCCGGGCCGTTCCCCTGGTGGTTTTCGGCAACTCTATCCGGGCGGATTTGATGCAGGATGCCCGCGAATTGGGGGCGGATCAGGTGCTTCCCAAAGCCGCGTTCAAGCAGCAGCTACCCGAAATCATCCGGCGCTATCAAAAGAAGTAGATGACGCGGGTCATAAAGCAGTCTGGTTGGGCTTTACATTAACCTTTTGCTGTGTCTAAAATGACTTATCCAATTTTTAAGGAGTTGTGTCATGGGTCGTTTTGAAGAATTTTTGGTTATCTTTGGTGTGGGACTTTTGCTCTTTGGGCCCAACAAATTAAAGGATGTGGCCGCGTCTCTGGGCGGAGCCTTGAATGAGTTCAAAAAAGCCATGAACCCGGAAGGTCAAAACGCCCAGCCAGCCACGGCTACGGCTCAACCTGTCACTGCTCAAGCGGCCCATGCGCCAGTCCGCCGCCGAAAGGCAACGGCTGCAAAGAAAAAGGCTAAAGTTTCTCGTTAATTTCGCGCCATAAAAAAGTCGCTTCCTGTAAGGGAGGCGGCTTTTTTTGTTTGAGATTCTAATCCCCTTCGCTGAGGCTGCGGGGATTTCAAATCTTTTGTTTATTCAATTTATTGAGAGATTCTCAATCCGCGTTTTTCATGCGGGTTAAAATCGAAATCAAAATCACCGCCACTCCAAACACACAAACAATGGTGGCCCCCATGGGCCAGTCACGGTTATAGGACAAACCCGCGCTGATCAGCGAAACCACCAGCCCGATGCCCCAAGCCCAGTAAAGACGGGTAGGGCCTTTATGCCCTATCAGGGTGGCGCAAACCAACGGCACTATCAAAAATGAGAAGACCGCCAAGACGCCACTGATCTTCACCGAGCTTGTGACCACCAGACCAAAAGCGGCGTAAAAGAAAAAGTCCCATAACTTGACCGAGATGCCCTGGCGCTCTGCCGAATGGGGATCGGTGGAACAAAGGGTCAGCTTTTTCCGGTTGATGAATAAAAAGGCCCCCACGATGCCGTAAAAGAAAGCCATGATCAGGATGTCTTTTGCCGTTACCCAACCCAGAGCCTCGCCGTTCAGCGTGTGCTGAACATGCTCGGCCCCGTGAGGCGCGTTAGCGAGCAGCAAGAGGGAAGCGGCGGTGGAAAGCGAAAAGGCGATGCCGATAAAAGCTTCCTGCAGGACCGAGTGATTCCGGTCCCACAGAAAACTAAACAATGCCGCGCCCAGAAGGGTAAAGCCGAACGACCAAAGATAAACGCTGGGGTCGTGAGGCTCGGCCCCCAGCAAAAAAGCCACACTCTGTCCCATCGCGGCAATCTGCGCCAGGGCCAAATCCACAAAAATAACTCCCCGAGCCAGCACGTGCGTTCCCAGTGAGGGATGAATTAATACCAGCAGTACGCAGGCTAAAAGGGGCAGCGCCATTACCGCGACGAAATCGGACATAGTTTAGTTTCCTCCGAAAGCTTTTACTAAAGTCGCCACAATCACGTCGAACTTCTTAAACACGTCACTGGCTTCCGGCGTGCCGCCCACCTCGTTCGGCATCACATAAGCGGTGGCATCGGCCTTCTTCGCCAGATTCTCGGCGGTGTCCTGATCGTAGTAGGGCTGGTAAAGCACCACCTTGACCCCGGCGGCTTTCATGGCCGCGGCGGTTTCTTCCAAATACCTCGGGCTAGGCGGAATGCCCGGTTTGGATTCCACCGTTCCGAATACTTTCAGACCAAACGCGTTGGTGAAGTATTTGAAGTTTTCGTGGTAGCTGACCACCGACATTCCTTTATAGGGTTTCAACTGCGCCTTCCATCCTTTGATCGCCGCGTTCATCTTCTCGTCAAAGGCTTTGGCGTTGGCCAGGTATTCATCGGCGTTGGTGGGGTCCAGGTCGCCAAACACCTGGGCTAAATGATCGGCCACGATTTCCAGATTCATCGGGTCCGTATAGTAGTGCGGGTTGCCCAGGGGATGAATGTCGCCCTCGGCGCGGCTGACGGTTCCCACCGGTTTGTCCAAAACCTCTATGCCTTCGGACGCGTCAATGAAACCCTTCGAGCCAGGCTGAATTTTTGGATTCCGGCTTCCCGGTATCACCAGGGGCAGCCAGCCTCCGTCCAGTTCCAGACCCACCGATACGAACACATCTGCGTTTTGAATGGCTTTCATCAGGCTGGGCTTAGCGGGCACGAAATGAGGGTCTTCGTAACCTTTGCACAGGCTGAGAGCGGTGACGTGCTTACCGCCGACAAACTCAGCGACCGAAGCCAAATCCGACAACGAAGTGGCTACTTTTAAATCCGCAAACGCGGGGTAGGCTGTCATCAGCACCAGACCCGCGACGATTGTTTTGATCCATGTTTTCATAATATTTCTCCTTTTTCTTAATTAGTAGCTGTGCGGCGGGTGAAAGCCGATGACATAGTTGAACTGAAGCATCACGCGGTTATCCACCTGGTTGTCGTCGTTGCGGGCGATGCTGTAATCGAGGCGCATCTCCGAAAATTCCGAAGCCAGCCAGGCGATGTCCACGGTGGCGCGCTGCACATGGCCGGGCAGCGAGTTTTCCGTCGGGTCCACATTGGTATCCGGCAGGGCGTTGAAGGTTTCTTCACCGCGGATGCCCGTCCACCAAAGCTGGGACAGACGGTATTGGTACGAAGCGTACCAGCCGTCGGTTTCCTGGTTGTAAGTTCCGTCGGCGAAGGAAACTTTTTTCAAATATTCCGTTTGAAAAATCCAGCCGCTTTGATTGGACCGAACCAGAGGCACGTTCCGCACAGTAAAGTCCGCCCCGTAAACCGCGTGGTGAAGACCGTCGTCGCCCATGCCGATCAGGGAAGAGGCGCCGATTTCCATCGTCGTGTTGTCATCCACGTCGAACAGGTTCTTCAAATGGACCAGGTAGGGAATGTTGTCGTGGGACGTCGAGGCGAAATCCAACGGGTGGTTCCCCTGTCCGTCGATGTCGTCCGAAACAGGCGTGTAAATCCCGCCGGTCAACTCGCAGTACCAGGGAAAAGGTGTCAACCAGGCCGCTTCCAATCCCGCGTCCTTGAAGCCTTCCATGCCGATGGTGTTTCCCATCACAATGGGCGACTGAATAAACGGAAAGGCGTGGGTGTGCAGCAGACCGTGTTTTCCAAAATAGCCCCGCAACTCGCCGACCTTGATCTGCAAATTCGGAATACTGTCGGTCGTGGCGTAAGCTTCCTCGGCTTCCACCGTATCCGGAATTCCGTTGGCCCGGTCCGCCCCAAAAACCAGATTGGCCGTCAAAGTCCAATAGGGGTCGACCGTCGAAATGACGCTCAACTCCGCCTCCTGAAACTGGATGCCGGAAGCCTGATTGAGGTTAGGCGTGTACTGCCCCAGAAAAAGGGCGCTCATGCCGATGGCCGGATTGGCCAGGTTGGAAATGATCGACCGGGTTTGGGCCTGTGAAAAAACGGGAACGCAAAACAACGAACAGATCAAAACAAATAGTTTAAAACGAGAAGACATAGTTCCTCCTGTGAATTCGGCTCCGCGAAGCCGTTAATGCAATTCGTTACAGGAGGTTTTGGGGCGGGTCCCTTCCGGACTGTGATGTTTTTGAATTGGAAGAAAATGGGGAAGCATTAAACAGGAAAAACAAGAGAATCCAGGTGATGGGAAACAAGGCCGGCGGGACGGGAGTGGAATAAGATTGGGAAGTGTTGGACTGCCAGTTACAGAGGGAACAATCATGGCTTTCCGCCGCCTCATGGTGATGGAAGCTGACGGCGATTAAGACGGTTGTCAGCGAGGAAAAAACCGCCAGGGCGACCAAAAATAGATTTTTTCTGACAAAGTTCACGCGTCGAAGCTCCTTACCGGGGTTCATTATTGAAAGGAGCTGTTCGGATTGTCAACGCACTAAACGTTACTTTTGAAGGCCATAGTTCCTCTCATTATTGCACTTCAAAAACGATTCGCAGCCTCGTTTTTGAATCAATAGGCGCGTTATTTTGAGACGCCGGTTTGAACTTCCACTTTGAAACCGTATTCAGAGCGATCGCGTCCAGTTCTTCGGTGCCGCTGGAGTCCAAAAGCCTAGTCGTTACCAAACTCTGGGCGCTAATCAAAAATTCAATCACGACGCTGGTTTTCAAATTTTGATCCCTTAAATATTTTGGAATCACCGGAGCGGGAGCGTAAAGGGCGACCGGGCCGTGGGTAGGGCCTAAGTCGGGACCTTGATCGACCTGGTTTTGTTCTTCTGCCTTTTTAGGTGGTTCTTTTTGGATGACTTTTCGGCGGGGATGCTTGGGATTAAAAATAACCTCATCCTCATCAGAGGTGGCTTGTTCACCGCTCAAGTGCGCGTTGGCGGGCATTTGCAAGATTTGAGTTTCAATCAAGTCATTTGAGTCAAACCGATTTCTAAAATAGTTTAAATGTCCCAAGCCCAGCGACAGAAAGAACAGAAATTCCACACCGACAGCCCATAAAGCCGCCCGCCGAAACTGCTGATCGTCCTGATTCAAATTTAAGTCAGTCGTAGCCGTCATTTTTCGCCGCCCGCTTCCACCGCCAGGGCAAATTTGCGGACCCCCGCCTGCTTGGCCCTGTCCATCGCTTCCACTACCAGGCCGTAATTGACCCCTTCGTCGGCGTTCACAATGACCACATCCTGGGGATTGCCCTGCATCTGTCCGACTAATTGAGGGCCCAGTGAATCCAGGGTCACAGAGGCTTTATTGACCAGCAAAGTTCCGTCCTTGCGCACGGTGAGAATAATATTTTGACGGATGTTTTCCGGTTTGCCCGAGGTTTTGGGCAAAACCACTTTTACGCTGTTAATCCGGGTCATCGCCAAGGAGGTCACCATGAAAAAAACCAGCAGGAAAAAGATAACGTCAATCATGGGAATGATCTCGATGCGGACCCGTTTGACCGGTCTTTGACGGATTCGCATTATTTCTTTTTCCTTTCGGTCGCCATCTTGGCCTCGATCAAACGGGAAGCGGCGGATTCCATTTCGTAGATCGAGTTTTTAACCTGATTGTTGAAGTAGTTGTGAGCGACCACGCTAATGAGGGCGACGACCAAACCAGTGGCGGTGGCGATCAGGGCCTCGGCGATACCACCCGTGATGGAATAGGGATCATCCACACCGCTTTGGGTTAAAACCTTAAAGGAGCCCATCATGCCGATAATGGTTCCCAGCAGTCCCATGAGGGGCGCGATGGTGATAATGGTGTCGAGCCAGTGAATTCGCTTTTCCAGGCGGGGAACCCAGCTTTCGCCCTCGTTCTTCATGGCAATTTCCATTTCCTCCGTCGAGTTTTTAAAATGCTCGATACCGGCTTTTAAAACCGAGGCGACTGGCATGGTTTTTCCGGCGCAGAGGTGGGAGGCTTCTGAAAATTTGCCCTCCTGAACCGAAGCTAAAACCTCCGGCACAAAACCGGCGGGTGTTTGATAAAGGCGGTTAAAAGCTTTCCAGCGTTCGATAATGACGGTCAGCGCCACTAAAGAAGAAGCCAGAAGCGGAAGCATCATCATTCCCCCGCGAAAAATAAAACTAAAACCGTCCAAAAATCCAGTCATGATTTTTTCCTTTCAATGAAAAAATATTTTTTGTGATAAGACACCGGCGCTCCCTGAAAACGCCGGTGTTTATCTTGTCTTTTTTAAAATCCAAAAATTTCTATTAAATCGTTTCAGCTAAGTGAAAAATAAACTCCCTGCCATTTTCATAATGGTTTCCGTTGTAACCGTTGTTGATGAAAATGACGTAGGGGTCGTCAAAGACGTTCAGCACGTCCAGACTCGCCTTTAAGCCCGAAAGCCCGCTGCCTTTCTGAAAGGCATAACCGATGGTCATATCCATGGTTAAGTGATCGGGCAGCCTTAAGCTGTTGCCCGGTCCGGTGCTCAAACCTCCGCCGTAAAGGCCGGTGGTCGTAATCCACAAGTCGCCCGGGTTATAGGTCAGCCCCACATTGGCCGTGTTGATCTGGCAATGGTCGAGAAACTGATAACCGGTGTTCGTGGGGGTGCCGGCGGGGAAGGCGAAAAGGCCGCCGCTGATACCTTCGCCCTCGGCGATTTCATAGGAATAGTTGGCGAAGTCCGACCAGTCCTTGTCGATTTTTCCCTGGATGGAAAATTCCACCCCGTAGGCGTAGCCGGTAGCGAAGTTATAGGGCTGGGCGATATCCGTGTTTAGCAATTGGGACTCGTCCAGCATATTGGTCGCGTCCTTGTAATAAGTGTTCAAGGCCAGCAGTTGATTGGATACCTGTTGGGCCACGCCCGCCTCGAAGTAATTATCCTTCTCGGCCTTGATGTCATAGGGCGCCAGCTGGTTTCCGGCCCCCAGGTTCACGAAGGTGTCGCGCAGGTCTTCAGGCGGAGCGGGCATAAACAGTTTTCCGTAGAACACGTGGAACTTCGTCGTCTCCGTCGGAAGAATGCTCAGCCCGATACGGGGACCCCAGTTGCTGTCGTTGGACGTGGTGTCGGGAAAGACGAACTGGATGGCGTCAAACCGGATACCACCGCTCAGGACCAGCCACTTGGCCAGGGTCAGTTCGTCCTGAACGTAAACGCCTTCCTGATAGCCCGTGTCGCTGGAACTATCGCCGCTGGCCAAGGTCGCGGGACCGCTGCCGTCTCCCGGATTATTGACCTCCGTCACCGAAACCGGGCCCGACGATTGGGTCAAGAGCACCTGCCCGCCCGCCTTAATCAAATTATTGGAATCCGCGTGCCAAGTGTAATCGGCCTGCGTTCCATAATTATCGCTGGTACGGTTTTCCGAAAAGGAAGATTCGGTGATGCCGCCCAACTGTGCGGCCAAGGCGTTGTTTTGAGCCGCCGCCAGGTCATCCGCCGGATCATTGGTAAAAGTCAGATTCGACTCTTTCCAATAGGGTGATATCTGGATGAAAGAATTTTCATCAAAGGTGTGTTTCCAGGACAGCTCAATATATTTGTTGGCTTCGGACTGGGTATCGTTGGTGGTTGAGGGCACATAATTAAACGGGCCGTTACCATAAATATCGGTGCCGCCGCCGAAATAACCGAAGTTTGAACCGCCCGGGTCAAATGAGCTGGGATAATCCGGAATTTGGTAAAACTTGTTTTCGCTAAAAGCGACTAAGTCCAGTTTGTTGGTATTGTCCGCCACCCAATCCAGCTTGACGAACTCGTCCGACCCGTAAGCCTTGTCGTGGACGGCTTGTTCGCTTCCGCCGTTCTGGTCGTTGTTGATGTCCGCCGGCGCGGGTGTATCCAAACCCCGGTCTGTGGAAGATCCACTGACCGAGAGCAGATAGTGGAAAGCTCCTGAAGTGTCTGAGCCGCCGTAGGTTCCGTAAGATTCGGTTTGGTTATAGGAACCGTAGCTGGTTCCGATTTCACCCCCCGGCGCGGTGGTGCCGGACTTGGTCACAATATTGACCACGCCCGCTAAACGGCTGCCGTATTCCGGCTGAAGGCCGCCGGTGAGGATTTCCATGTGATCAATATCCACCGGGGTAAAGGCCTCGCCAAAAGAGCCGCCGACCGAATCGGGCAATTGAATACCGTCAATCTGGTACTGCAAATTAGCGTGGTTGCCCCGGGTAAAAACTTGTCCAAAATCGCCTTCCACAAATCCGGCGGTGGTGGTGTAGAGCAATTTGGGCAAGGTGGTGGTGGAACCGCCAGGCAATTGGGCGATGTCGTCCTTGTCCAAATCACGGCTGCTGTCCGAAGCGGGTGTCACCAAATTCCGTTTCGCGCTGACTTTCATCTGCATTTCTCCGCCCACCGATAGGTGAATATCCAGAGAAGTGTTACTGCCCGAGACGGCCACGGACCCCTGATAGGGACTGAAACCGTCTGCGGTGACGTCCACCTCGTAATCCCCGATGGTCAGGGGAAAGGCCTGAAAGGTCCCGGTCGCGGAAGAAGTTAAATCTTTTTCCGTGCCCTGGCCTTTGATGACCACTTTGGCGTTGGGGACGGCGATGTCCTTGTCGTCCAGAACGGTTCCCGAAATGGCCCCGTCCACGGTGGCGAAAAGTTTTGAGTGAATGGATAAAATAAAAACGAGAAATAAAAATAAATATTTGAAATTCAATTTTTGAATCATGTAATCCTCCTGAAGTAATGGATGAAAAACCGCAACTTCAAATGCGGGAGAACTTCCTGGTTAAACCGGGATAGCCCTACGGCGCACTTGTGTTGAATTTGGCCTTAAACGGCCTGAGTTTTCAGTTACAGGAGGTGAAGCGGGGGGGACCTGCCACGAGGTGAGACGGAACTAAACGAAGTGAAAAGAACCTGTAGAACCACCAGGGTAAACACCAGAAAGTACGGCAGCAGCAAAGGCATGACCGGAGCGGAAGGGGAATGGGAAGCGGTGAGGATGAAACTACAAAAAGCGCAATTGTCCTGGCTTTCCATTCCGTCGTGATGATGGAAGTCTTCCGCCGCGGTGATCGTGAAAAACGAAAGCAGGGCGACGATGGAAAAGTTTAAAAGATGTTTGCGGTAAAAATTCATGAGGGTCATTATTGAGAAGGTGGATTGCCATTGTCAACGCTCTTGAAAAATGATGAGATATAAATGGTCGGTAAGCTTGAGAAATTTAAAGGCAGGAGATAGTCTTTGGGCATGAAAAATAAACTAAACCAAGTCTTAACCTGCGGCCTCCTGTTGGGCCTCTTTTTGGGCGGCTGCGGCGGGGGGAGCCAGCCCAACCTTCCACCCGGGCTAGTTTTAAAAGCCGGCTACAGAGCGCTGGATTTTTCTCTCCAAGATTCCTCCGGCCAATTCATGAAATTGTCGGATGTCCAGCCCAACACCTATTTGATCCTCTTCTTTTACCGGGGCGCCTGGTGCTCGGCCTGCATGAACCATCTGCTAGATCTCAAAAACGGTTATCAAAAATTTTTAGACAATCACGCGGTTTTGGCGGCGGTCAGCGTGGACCCGGTGGCGGATTCGGCCTCTTTCAGCGCCCAATGGCACATTCCCTTTCCGTTGCTATGCGACAGCGAATTGAAACTCATTAACGCTTATGGATTCGTGGATAAAAACGGGCACGCGGGAAAGGATATCAGCCGAGTGGGTGTGGTAATCATCGACCCACAAAAAATTGTGCGTTATATTTACCTCGGCAAAGACGCTTTCGACAGACCCTCGAATGATGCGATTCTTTATGTCCTTCAACAACTGCAGGCGGGGAAGCCGGTTGCCCAACAGCCATAAACCCGCCTGATTTAAACGGGTTCAAGGGCTGTGTAAAAAGCAAGCCAAGGATTTATTTCTTTCCGATTTCCCCCCGGTTAACTGTCGCCCCGCCTTATTAACCCAAAATTGACCTGATGTGTCCTTTTGGTTCACGCGATCTTTTTAACGTACTTCCATTAGAACCTTTCGCTGGTAAAGAAATCGTTCTGAAAGTATTTCAATTTAAGGAGACGGACATGTCAGATGAAAAACACAACGAGCATGGACACGAACAGCAACATCAACAGCACAACGAACATGGTCACGAACAGCACAGCCATGAACAGCACCAGCAACACGGCCACGAACAGCACCAGGCCGGACACGAACACGCCCAGCATGGCCATGAGCAGCACAGCCATGAACAACATGGCCATCAAGAACACGGCCACGAGCAGCACAACGGCTAATCAGAAGCAGAATGTAGGTTATTTGTAAGTGGTCGGTTTAAAAGCCTTTTCCTTGATTGCGGAAAAGGCTTTTTTGTTTTTGAGGATAGGACAGTAGTCTTTAAACTGGTTGTCCAATATGAGCAACCAATTAATAGAAACCAAGCGTTTGATATTGCGTCCGGTCCGGTCAACGGATTTTGACGCGTTGCAGGCCTACAGGTCCCTGCCGAAAGTCTATCGGTATTTGGTTTCGGGGCCGAAAAGTGAAAAAGACACGAAAAACTTTATCAAGTGGGCCAGCGCGCTAATGAAAAAACCAGTTCAAACCTATGTTTGGGCGGTCACTTTGAAAAAAACCGGGCAGTTGATCGGCGATGCTAATTTTAATATTACACATCAAACTTTCAGGGAAGCCTGTATTGGTTACCACTTCCATCCCAATTTTTGGGGTCAGGGCTACGCTACCGAAGTCACCAAAGAATTAATCCAATTCGGTTTTAAAAATCTGAAAATGCACCGCATCTTCGCTACCTGCGACACGAAAAATATTGGCTCCAATAAAGTTCTTCTAAAAGCCGGCATGAAATGGGAAGGTACTTTCCGGAAGAACATGCTTCAAAAGGGCAAGTGGCGGGATACAAATCAGTACGCTATTCTTTCGAAAGTAAAGCCAGTATGAAAATAGAAAAAGCAAAGTTAACAGACTGCCCCCAACTCGCTGCGATGAATCATCGGCTCATTCGCGATGAGGGCCACCGAAACCCAATGAACGAAACTCAGTTGACCCGCCGAATGAAGAACTGGTTAAAAGGTGAATACAACGCCTGTTTTTTCAAGGAGCAAGGAAAAATCATCGGTTATTGTCTTTATCGGAATGAGGATGGTTTTACTTACATACGCCAGTTTTTTATAGAACGAGAGTTCCGAAAATTGGGTTATGGCCGTAAAGCGTTTAAACTTCTCATTAACAGTCTTTGGAAAAGATTTCCCATACTTCGTTTAGACGTTTTGGTGGGAAATAAAATTGGGATCAAATTTTGGAAAAGCATGGGTTTTAAAGACTACTGTCTAGCGATGGAACGGAAAGCAAATTAGAAACTTTGTTCATGACGGGAAGCCAATCAATGAAAATAATAAATTTCAAGCTGAATAAAAACGACAAGAATATTGGTGATTGTTATTTGCCTGATTCAATTATAGGAAAACTACCTGTTGCTATTTACAGCCACGGTTGGGGCGCCAGCAAAAACTTGGACAAAGCGCCTTTGGCTTTAAGTAAAGCGTTGACGGATTTAAACATGGTGATGGTCAGTTTTGACTTTTTTGGGGCTGGCGAAACCGGCGGGGATTTCAGTCAAATGACCGACGCCCGCTGGGCTTCCAATCTTGCCGATGTATTTAATTGGGTTTGCGGACAAAGTTGGGCTGATCCAAAGAAAATAGGCTGTGTTGGCATTAGCTCGGGAAGCACCGCGGCTCTGCGTTTCGCTGAAAAGTCTGACGAGGTCGCTTTTGTCATTTCGGTTGCGACCTGTTTGGGCTTATACCACGGGATGCATCAAGGAGGGCCCGCGAAAATCCTGGTGGAAAATTTAGAAACACTACTCCAAGGCAGGAAAGCCCGTTTTTTTGAAACCGATTTTGACATTAATTTCTTCAAAGACCACGTTACAGGAGCGCCTATTTACGAGCTTCAGTCCATTAAATGCCCTGTTTTTTTTCTACAAGGGGCGGACGATAACTTGTATAGAAGGGCCGAAGCTTGGATCGGAAACCAGATCATGAAGAAAAATGGCCTTCAGGTGAAGTATGTCGAAATTGAGGGTGGAGACCATATTTTAGACAAGGTTCCTGATGAATGTGCCCGCGAAGTGGTCCAATGGCTGAGTGAAATAAAGATATTGGCTTAGTCTTTCTTCTGATTATTTGTCAGTGATAATGACCAAGAGAATCGGCGATGGAAATGATAAAAACAGCTAAGGACTGAATTTTGTATATTCCTAAATACTTTGAAATCAATGATTTAAGTCTCATTAAAGAATTTTTAAATTCTTATGGTTTTGGTCTGTTCATCAATAACGTTCAAGAGGATTTAACCGCAACCCATCTGCCTTTCTTTTACGAAGCCAATGAGGGCGATAAAGGCACTTTGTATACTCATGTCGCCCGCAACAATCCCCAATGGCAATCACTAATCCCTGACAAGAAAGTTTTGGCTGTCTTTTCAGGGCCTCATGGCTATGTTTCGCCCAGTTGGTATTCGTCCAATCCCGCAGTGCCCACCTGGGATTACATTGCCATGCATATCTATGCCTATCCTGAGTTGATTGAGGATAAGGAGAAGCTTTATCACCTGCTGACAAAAACCTCGAATTTCTATGAAAATCAAAACGGAACCGATTGGAAACCGGATTTCACGGGCGATTATTATCAAAAACTTACCCAGGCGATTGTCGGCATTAAGTTGAAAGTGGTCGATATACAGGCTTCGTTCAAATTGAGCCAAAACAAATCAGCTGAAGATAAAAACAAGGTGATCGCCGCGCTGAAAGCCAAAGGGACTCCCCAAAGCATTCAACTCGCTGATTTAATTAGCAGATTTTCAAATGGGAAGGGTTAGATGTCGGCAAAACTAAAGAGTATTTGTGTTAATTGCGCTTCCAGTCCGGGAGCTCATCCCGAGTATGCCGAGGTATCACGCGAACTGGGGACATTGCTGGCCCAGCGGGGTATTTCGCTCGTCTACGGCGGTTCGAATGTGGGCTTGATGGGTGAGATCGCCGACGCTGTTTTGAGCCATGGGGGTGAAGTTTTCGGCGTTATTACTGAAGAACTTAATAAAAAGGTCGGGCACAAGGGCCTTCGGGAGCTTCACGTTGTTCCCACCATGCACGAAAGAAAAACCAAGATGTTTCAATTATCGGACGCCTTTATCGTTATGCCCGGGGGGCTGGGCACTTTGGAAGAGGCGATGGAGGTTTTAACCTGGGCGCAGTTGGGCCTTCATTCCAAGCCGGTCGGTTTTCTTAATGTCCGGGGTTACTTTGACCGCTTGATGGATTTTTTGGATCATGCCGTCGACCAGCGTTTTTTGAAAAAGGAACACCGTCAAATGATGCTGATCGCCGAAAATCCTGAACAGCTTCTTGAGGACATGGAAGCTTATCTTCCTTCTTCGGTTGAAAAATGGATTGATCTTAAATAACCAAGTTAGAAAACCTGATTTTGGAGAATTACTTTGAATGACGAAAAAAATATCCAATTCCCACCCAAATATATTGAGGTGTTGCACGCATCCAAAGCGATGGATTTTAAAATGGCATCGGATGTTCTAACGGGAAATTTCTTGAGGACTCTGGCGGCGGCAAAACCCAAAGGGCGGTTTTTGGAGATTGGAACGGGCGCGGGATTATCGGCCACCTGGATATTGAACGGGATGGATTCCCAATCCACTCTGCTGTCGGTTGATAACAACCCGGAATTAAGTTCTGTGGCTAAAAGATTGTTGGGTTTTGACACCAGGTTGACGCTTCGAGTGGCTGATGGCGGAGAATTCATTAAATCGCTGGCGGGCCAGACCTTTGATTTTATTTTTGCCGATTCATGGCCCGGAAAATATAACACCGTGGAAGAAACACTTCATCTCGTGGCTCCCGGCGGGTTTTATATTGTGGATGACATGCTACCCCAGCCCAATTGGCCCGAAGGACATCAACAATTAGTTGACGAATTGAACGAAAAATTAGATTTGTTGAAAGATTTTCATGTTTGCAAAATGACTTGGTCTACCGGGTTGGTTGTGTGCACTCGCAAATAGGGGGGCGTCGGTAATAAAATTAATTTTTTTCACAGCGTTGTTGGTCTATTGTCCGGTTTTCGTTTTCGCCCAAGCGGCACACCGAAGCCCGTTCATCGCGGTATTCGTGGATGACGCCACGGAGAGGGCGCTGGGCCCCTTTCCCTATGACCGCTCGAAATATGTCGAGGCCTTTTCCGCCCTGAGGGAGGCAAAAGCTAAAGCCGTGGTCTTTAAATTTTTTATGGACCAACCCAAGCCGGGCGCCGGGGACGATGAACTCTCGGCGGAAATCAAAAAAATGCCGGTTTTGTTGCAGGCCCGTATAGACCCCAGTGAACTCCATCCCAATCCGTTACCGGTCAGCTTCGGATGTGGGTCTCAAGTCGAAGGTGACCCCCATCACCTTCTTTCGGGCCAAAGCGGCCGGATACCATTGGAAAAATTCAGCGAAAGCTGTGCCGGTATTGGGTTTGTCGACAAAGCCTCGAAGAAGGATATTCTCAATATTCCGATGGTCCTGAAATACAAAGACACTGTCTTTCCTTCTTTGGAACTGGCGGCGTTGGAACAGGTTTTCGGTGAATCTGCGACAATCTTCCTGGGAGACAAAATGACTTTGTCCGGCCACAGCCTGGCGGTCGATGCCTCCGGCCAGATTCACGCCAAGCTCCCGGCCAAAGACCAGATCGATTCCATTTCATTCATTGACGTCATCACGGGAACCTTCGACAAAAAGCGGGTCGCGGGAAAGATCGTGATATTGGGCTTCGACGCCAAAGAAACCCCGGTTTTGGCGACACTCCTGGGGCCCCTTCGAATACACCGTCTTTTTTATTATTCTGTAGTGAGTTTGTATGAACAACTTGAGGCGAATTGAACTGTACCGTCCACGGCGGGGAGTCGCTCGCTCCGCATGACGGCCTTCCCTCAACAGGTTTTTGAACCAGTTCTGAAGTTTTACTACTTCATACGACGGCAAAATTCATGCATGACCGACGTCATGGTCATATCTTTCTAATAACATTAAAATTTTGTAGTCATGAAAACCTTAAAAATAAATAAAACCGTGTCGAAAAAACCGCCGAAACCGTCACGGATTGGGATGGGACCCCAAAGCCATGAGTAACATGGTGGCCCTGGGAGCTTTTATTCCCGAAAGCGCGTCCGATTTAAGTCACCTCCAACACATGGAGCGGAAAAAATCCTCTAATTTGAGCAAAAAAGTCATCTTGATCCTGTTCCGTTTTTTGATTTTCGCCATCGTTTTTATTTTCTCCTTTTTCAACATTAAAAACACTTCCGATATTTTTGATTTTAGAATTATCGCGCTGTCAGCCGCTTATGCCGGGTCCATCGCGGTCATGTTTTTTTTAAAGCCGATACAATTTGAGGGTAACAAGCTTCTTTCCATTTTTTTCATTACGGACACGATTTTCGTCGTGTCGGGTATTTACCTGGCCGGAATCGCGGAAACGGAACTTTCGCTGATTTTTTTCATGACGGTTTTCATCTCGGCCCTTTCTCAGGACGTTCGAAGCGTTTTCTCCGTCGCGATTGTTTCCTGCGCCATTTACGCCTATCTTCACTTCAAGATGACGGGCGAGTTCTGGTCCACGGACACCGCCTATTTAGTCCGTTTTCCTTTTTTGTTCGTTGCTTCGGCGATGAGCGGCTACATGGCGGTTGAAACGAAAAAGAACACGGAAGAGCGCCAGGCTCTCGTCTCCATGAACCATCTCATGCGCGAAAGGGTGGAAGTTTCAAAGAGCGAGCTGTTCGAGACAAATCAAAAATTGAATTTACTACTCGAATATCATCATCGCGTTCTCGCGTCATTGAAATCCGGCGTGGTGGTCGTGGATAAAACGGGCGCCGTCACGACGTTCAACCGTGGAGCCCGCCGGATTCTGGGTTTGCCCGAAACCGAAACTATTCCCGGACGTCTTGAGGATCTTCCGGTAAATCTGAAACCCGTGGTTTTCGCCCTGGAAAGGACTTTGGAGGAGGAAACGGGGTTTGTTCAGGACCATTTGGAATTGAAGACAACCCGGTCGGAGATCGTACCCGTTACCCTGGAAACCTCGGTCCTCCGAAATTCGGCGAACGAGATCATCGGCGCCATCGCCACCTTCCGGGATATGACGCTTTTGCGGCAAATGGAAAGCCAGTTGCTGAGATCGGAAAGGCTTACCGCCCTGGGCCAGATCGCCGCGGGGGTCGCCCATGAGATAAAGAATCCGCTGAATTCGGTCCTGGGTTTCTCGAAGTGTTTGTCGGATCACATAGACGACCCCAAACTGAAAAAATACGCGGATGTTATCGTGGAAGAGGTTCACCGTATCGACACCATTGTGAATGATGTTCTGGAATACAGCCGCCTGGATCAAGTTATAAAAGTAGGGACGGACATCCATCAACTGCTGGATGAGGTGGTCGACTTTTTGCGGGAGAAAATTGAGCTGGCGGGAGTGGCGGTGGAGCGGGCTTACGACGGCGCGATGCCCCGGTGCCTTTTGGACCCGGCCAAAATGCGCCAGGTTTTTTTAAATCTGCTGTTAAACGCGATTCAGGCGATGGAAAAGGGCGGCACGCTGACCTTAAAAACCCAACTCGTCGATGGATTGGCTCCCGAATTCTCAAGCGTTAAAACCGAGGGTGACGCTTTTCAGCAGTTGTTCCTTCATCAGCAAATGGCCTCTATTTCGGTGGTGGATACGGGCACAGGAATCACAAAGGAAAACCTTGGCAAATTATTTCATCCTTTTTTCACCACTAAGGTCACGGGAACGGGTTTGGGTCTGGGCATCTGCCATAAAATCGTGGTCGCCCACGGAGGAACATTGAGCGTGGACAGCGAGTTGGGGAAGGGAAGCCGGTTTACGGTTAATTTGCCGATCGAGTGAAGCTCAAAGATAATGGAGGTATTATGCCGAATGAACCATTGACTATTTTGATCGCCGAGGATGAAAAAGCCTCCGTCTTTTTATATACGGAGGAGTTGATCGAAGCCGGATACCGGACCGTCACGGCGGAAAACGGGTACCAGGCGCTCGGCATGCTGGAAGACGAACCGGTCGCTTTGCTGGTCACCGATATTAAAATGCCCGACATGGACGCTTTTGAACTGATCCCCCGGGTAAGGGAACAATTCCCCCATCTTCCGATTATCGTGGTTTCCGCTTTCAAGAATAAGAAGGAGGAAATCAACGCCATGAATCTTAATATCAGCGGGTTTTTCACTAAGCCCGTGGATATGGACGCGCTCAAAAAGAAAATCGCCGAAATACTCGCGCCCGTGGCGGGATGAGGCTGTTCACGGCAGGGACCTGGAGTGGACAAGAAAAAAGCCGGAGGGCGATATCTTCCCGAAAATCGCAGGCTTGAATTAATTCTTAACGAAAACAGCTTTCTCTTCTGCTTCTGAAGTTTCCATTACAACCTTCTCGGGAAGGTCAAAAAGCAGGATTTCACTTGGCTCCTGGGCCGAAAAAGAAATGAAACTTTCCCCCGAAAAACCCGCACCGTCCCCGGTTTGAAGTTTAATGTGGTTTACCGCAATCTTACCTTTTACCAAATGAAGCCATCCGCTTCGGCCGTATTTAATCGGGTAATCAATATGGCTTCCTTGTTGAATAAGCGATGAATACATGTGAACGTCCCGTTTGATGGGTAGCGAAGCCTCCATTCCATCCGGTGAGGCGATAAGCTTTAAAATTCCGTGTCGATCGGCGTTGGTGAAAAATTTTTTTCTCCCCACAAAAGAGCGTCAAACTCATATTGAAGGTCACCTGGCGTTAAGTTTATCTGGTGGAAGTCTCCCTGTTCCAACAGATCGCTCCCCCCGAAAGGGCCGTGGTAGACCACCACTCCTTTTTGGATATAACTCACGATGATCATGTGATCATGCGGATGCAATAGAAAAGCTTTGTCGCGTGTGAGGATTTCTTCGTTCAATATTTGGAGCGAACCGAATCCGTCTTTAAAGAGATCGGCTTTATTTTCCCTGTCGAAGGTCATCCAGGTACTTCGGTCATCATTCTCGATGCGGCGGCGTTCTTCCGACCTGCGAACAATGATCATTTTTAGTTCCGTTTATTTAATTTTGAAATACCGGCGCCGAGCCGTTTGAAAAAAATCGGGCAAAAGAATTTAGTGACATAAATTATAATGCTTGACCGGAATTAAATTCGGATAAAAAAAGGACATTTTATTTTTTTCAGGCACCTGGCGGGAAAACTATCAAAATGAGAAAAATAAAATAATTGAGCGTTTGGTGAAAATGTTGTCTGAGGTAAAAGAAAATAATAAACATAATAAAAACTTTTGAACTTGGATTGTCTTTTTGCGCTTTGGGCCAAGTGTAACGGAGTTGTCCGCGACGGGGAGACAATCGCAACGCGCGCCGACCTTCCCCTAAACTTTCAAAGAGGTTGGTATTGTGCAAATCAAATATATTTTTGGGAGGATCGGTACGGCAATGGTCGCGGACAATGGGTTCACTATGGCCATTGTTATGAGCCCTTTAAAGGGGATTCCTCAATCACGATTTCCTCGACGGACGTGGGCCAACCGATCACCCTTTTTAATACCACCCGCTCGGTCAAAAAATTTTTCAGATAGGTGTGGCGGATGATTTTAAAGAATTGTTCCAACTCCGGACCGGCATGGTTGTTTTCAAGTTTCAATAAATTCAAAGCTAGGCTGAAGGCCATTTCCACGAATTCATGCCGCATTGCGGCATCATGGTGGGAAAATTCGTTGTATCTCTTGATCCCTTTCAGGTAAACGTCGGCTGCCATTTTGTCGTCTTGCCCCAGGTAATATTTTCCCATCAGGTAATAAATCTCCAATTCCCGCAGTTCCAAATGGTCGATGCTTTCAAATTGTTTGACTGCCTCAATTTCATCCAACCGGGAGACGCCCTGATGGCTGAAGTAATGGTTCAAGCAAAACTTGGCGAACCGCGCCCGAAGGACGTGATCATTGGGGTTTCGTTTGACGGCGTCCTTGAATTTTTTAAACTCAACCCCGTGGGCTATTTTGAGAAAGATGTCCATGAATGCCATTTTGCGGCTCCTTTTCCTGCGAATTCGGTTTTGCCCTAGGAAGACCCAGGCCTTCACCTCTTTTAGATTTTCATAGCTTTCTACATAGATTAAAGCAAGTTCTATACCTCACGGAGGTTTCAGGGAAGTACAGATAATCCTTCATCCGATCTGAGGAAAAGGCGTTTCGTTCCACACTTAAAATATTCAACGGAATTTGTTCGTGAATAATCGATCAAAATGATTTTTCAACGCTCATTTTGATTGTTTCCGATTGGTTAGCTAGTCATAGGCGGATGTATGATAAAAAATGAAAAGCACCTGTCCACGACGGGTCCCCGTTGTGGACAGGCCAAAAAGTAATTGAACTGTTTTGGGAGAAGAAATGAAGATTGCCTTCCTGATCTTTAACGGCATGACAAGCTTGGACTTTATCGGAGTCTATGACCCGGTCATCCGGCTGAAAACCATGGGTTTTCGGGATGATGTGCAATGGGATATTTGCGCCTTCACAGAAAAGGTGACGGATGACAGCGGGCTTGTTTTTACCCCCACCCAAATAAGAGAAGCCTTAGACGTTTATGATTTATTGATCGTTCCGGGGGGAATGGGTACGCGAAAATTGATGCATGACCCGGAATTTATCCATTGGCTTCAAAGCGCCAAAAATATCCCCTTGAAGGCGTCGGTTTGCACCGGTTCGTTATTGCTGGGTGCCGCCGGATTCCTTCAGAGTAAAAAAGCCACTACCCACCCGAACGCTTTCCAATTACTAAAAGAATATTGTCAGGAGGTAATGGATCAAAGAATTGTTCCGGCGGAAGGTGTGGTGACATCCCGGGGCGTGACTTCGGGCATTGAATTGGGCCTTTACCTTTGCGAAAAGTTCGCGGGACATGAAGTGGTGGAAAAAATACGCGTTCAAATGGACTACAAAACGGAAGACAGCCGATAAATGAAATTAATTATTTTTGACCTGGACGGCGTGCTGCTCGACAGCGAACCGCTGTACATGGCGATGAACCAAAAATTATTCAAAACCCTGGGTGTGAATATCAGCGTGGAGGAATACCACAGCTTCGTCGGCATTTCGGCCACCACCATGTGGACGATTATTAAAGCCAAGGCCCATCTGCCCCAAAGCGCCGAAGAGCTCAAGGCCGTGGAAAAAGAACTTAAATACAAAACCCTCAACGAAACCCCATTGGTTCCGACCGAAGGGGTCGTGGAGTTTTTGGAAAAGCTCAAGGCGGGCCGGTACACCATGGCTATCGCCTCTTCGGGCCTGCGCAAAAACATTGATACGATTTTAAATAAGCTCAATGTGAAGGGTTATTTTGACCTTATCGTCAGCGGGGAAGACGTGGTTAAAGGCAAACCCGAACCTGATATTTTCCTAAAAGTATCCAATCACTTTGGACTGAAGCCGGAAGATTGTATCGTGATTGAGGATTCCAAAAACGGTGTGCTGGCCGCGAAGGCCGCGGGCATGACCTGTTTGGCTTATTTCAATCCCCATTCCGGCAATCAGGATTTAACCAAAGCCGACTTTATTTTTGATCACTTTAATGACCCGAAACTTGATGAGCGGTTGGGTTTAGTTAAAAGATAGGCTGTTTTTATTTTAAAAACGCCCTGTATTTTTTCGGCAGCAATTTGAACTCCGCCGCCGGCAGGCCGAGCAGGTTGTTCACCCTCATGCTTTGAAACCGGTACCGGCTGAAAATGAGAGAACCCAGGCGTATGGACTTATTCTTGCGAAAGCCCTGCCGGTAGGTTTTAGGCGGCATTCCGAACACTTCCTTGTAAACCCTTGAAAAATGAAAAGGATTCTCGAACTTACAAAGGTTTGAAATTTCCTTCAAGGTCAGGGTGCTTCGTTCAATTAAAGTTCCGGCGTAATCGACTTTCAGCAGTTTGGCGCATTCCATGGGGCTGATCTCGAGGTCTTTTTTAAACAAGCGGCAGAGGTTTTGTGGCGAGGTAAAGGCGGCCCCGGCCATGTCGGTCAACCGGATTTCACTTAAGGTTTTCTCCATCACGCGGTCTTTCATCCAGTAAAGCGCCCTTTCCACCGGGCTTGACAATCCCGGCTCGATGGGAGATTCGGTCGTGTTCAGCTTTTCGTTAAAAACAAAATACCTCAACATCAACCCGACGGTGGATTCCAGGATCGGCTGGTAGCGTTTGTCGCTTAAGGGAGAAAAAGTCAGCACCTGCCGGAATAAATGAAAAAAGACATGATCGGTCGGAAATTGCCGAAAGAACGGCAGGCGGTAGGGCGAGGGGGGCGGCCAGCCTTTCGGAGGTTTTCCCAGGTGGAAATGAATATAGGAATGGAGGGAGCGTTCTTTTTTTGAGTAAGTGTAGGAATCGGTCACCGCCGGGGGAACCAGAAAGACCGTGTTAGGGTTACCCACAAGGGTTTTCGTTCCTATTTTGGCTTTGACCGAACCCGAACGCATCCAGATGAACTCATGGCTCCACTGCTTCCGGGGCCCAAAGGTTTCGCCCGGCGGGTCCGTCCGGTTACCGGTGGCGGCGACCGTTATTCGGGAAAATGCCTTGTCCCAGTTTTCTTTCAATTAAGATATCCCTTTGTTCATTTCAGATATGTCAATTTTATGGGTTTGGGAACAGACTTCAATGAGAATTTGCGGTTGTTACCGCTGTTCGATCTATGGAGGCTGATATGAAAAAAACTTTTCTTAAATTTTTATTAATTTTGACCTTTTTCCCGGTTGCGCCTCATCTTCTGGCTGAAAACACTCCCGCTCTGTCCGTTCAACTCCAGGAAAACGGATATATTTGCGTCTACGACCATCAAAAACAAATCGCTAATTTAATGCCTCAAATCTTTTTAAAAGACTGGAAACTTGCTTTTTTCTACGCGCCTGGCCGAAAAGATAAGTGCGACGCGGTGGCCAAACTTCCGGATGGCAGTAGAGTTACCTATAAGGTCTCCATCAAGGCGGGTTCTTCAACATTGAAGATTCACGCGGTGATGGTGCCTCTTCAAGATGTCCATGTTGTCGACGCCCGTCAGACTGTCTTTTTTCCTTACGGGGATTGGCAGGGCGACAACTATATTATCGATTCTCAAACCGCGACCATCCCTCAATCCATTGTCTACTCTTCCGGCGGTGTCATCGGCCATACGGACAGCACCATTTCTCTTGGTCCCTCCCATCAGGGCGGCCTGACGGTTGAACTGAAAGGTAAAAAACTTCACAGCTCCCTGCAGGATGTTCGTCAATGGACGCCCAATTTGAGCGTTTTTTACACCAGCCGGGGTCCCGGCGTTGACGAATTGGTTTGGAAGGCCGGCGAGAAAAAGGTGTTCGACTGCACCCTGACCTTTAACCGTAAAGTCGCGATAAAGCCCATGACTCCGCCCAAAAGTATTGAAAGTATTAAACCGCAAATCGATGCCCTGATGAAACCGGTGCTCGACGGCGGTTGGTGCCCGGGTATGGCGGTAGGTATTTTGTTCCATGGAAAAACGTATGTGTGGGGCTATGGAAAAACGGCACTCCCGGACGGCAGCACGCCCGATGGCGATACCGAGTACGAAATCGGTTCGATCACGAAGCTTTTTACCAAATTGCTTTTATCCGACATGGTTCACCGCAACCTGATGGGGTTGGACGATAAGGCGCAGGAATATCTACCCGCCGATGTTCAATTGCCCACCAAAGACGGAAAGGAAATTACGCTTTTAACCCTTTCCAACCACACCTCGGGCCTTCCGCGCGATCCCGCGACTTGGGATATCTCCAAGGGATCTTCCTATAGCAGCTATACGTTGAAAGACCTTTACGATTATTTATCCCATTGCCAGCTGCAAAGCGTCCCGGGTGAAAAATTCTCATACAGTAATATCGGTGTGGCCCTTTTAGGTGATCTGGTGGCCCAGAAAAATGGGACAGCCTGGGAAGACTATGTTCAAAAAAGGATATTGGATCCCGTCGGCATGAAGGATACGGGTGTCCGCTGGACGCCAACTGAAACCGCCAGAATGGCGCAGGGTTACGACGGGGATGGGGAAATGGTGGAAGCCTGGGATTGGCAGCAATCCCCTGTTATGCCGGCGGGTTCACTTCACTCAACCGTGAATGATCTGATGAAACTGGGGAAAGCCGCGCTCAATCCCAAGTCGCCTCTGGCTGATATCGCTTTCGACGATAAGGCGGAAAAATTGGACTGGGGAAAAACGGTCAGCCATGACGGCGGCACCTACGGGTTTAACACCTCATTTACCGTCAATCGCGACAAAAAAACCGTCGTCGTGGTTCTCGGCAATATGGGTTCCGGTATCGTCAGCCAAACAGCCTGGCAGATTCGCAGCCTGCTGGAAGGCAGACTGTCCGAAGGGGTGACTTTCCCGGAAATCACCGAACTTCCACCGGCCCAATTGGCGCCTTACGTCGGCAAATACAAAATCACCAAAATGCCGGATTGGTGGGGCCCCATACCCACAGGCGACTTGGTTTTCTCCGTCAAGGACGGAAAGTTCTATGGACGTTTTGAGGGAGGACACGGTTGGTTTACGGATTTTCAAATCTACCCCCTGACCAATGGCGACTTTTACGTCAAAAAGGAACAGTTTGAATTAGTGTTCGTTAAAGACGCGCAGGGAAAAGTGACCGGTTATACGGCTAAAGACACCCCCGCCTTCTTCTCGGAAAAAGAAGATTACGTGAAACCGGCCCAAGAGACCGACGGCATACCGATGCCGCCTTCAACCGCGGGGAAATAAATCTTGGTCCGAAATTCCTCGTTCATTTAAATATTTTATCGAAGTTAATGAAGAGGTTCGCGAATGAATCATAAGATGATGATCTGTGGGCTGCTGTTCCTTTCAGCGTTTCCGGGCTGCCTGGCGGCGTCCCCGATTCTGGGTGACATCAAGATCGACCATTTCGGATACCGCACAACGGATTCCAAGACCGCTTATTTCACCGCCAATCCGGGCGCCGGTGTGTCCGTAGTCAACGCCGTGACCAACACGCCGGTTTACGCCATCACCACGATCACCAGTAAAGGGACCGATCCGACCAATCCACAAATTTCCGGGGACACGCTCTGGTGGGCTGATTTCTCGGCCTTTACCACACCGGGAACTTATTACATTTTTTCTTCCTCACTCAACGAACAATCCTATAACTTTCAAATTTCCGACACCATTTACCAGGCCCCTGTCACCGCAGCCCTGAAGAGTCTTTATTACGCCCGTTGTGGAACGGCCAAGACCGCCGCCAACGGGGGAGTCTGGAATGATACCGCCTGCCATACATCAGACGCCGCCTGCACGGCCATTTGCGCGATATCGGGTTCTTATTCGTCTACCATCAACTTTAATTATGGAACCCTGAATCTGGAAGGCGGGTGGCATGACGCGGGGGATTATGAGAAAAAAATCGGTCCGGGGACCAGCTGCGGTGTAATCGAAACAGGGGACAACGGCGACACCCTCTGGTACCTGCTGACCGCTTATGAGATCAATCCCGGTCTCTTTCCCGCCAACCAGATCAACCTTCCCGAATCAGGCGATGGAATTCCCGACATCCTCAATCAGGCCAAATGGGAACTGGACTGGTACCTCAAAATGCAGATGACCGACGGCCATGTGCTGGAGGGCGTGCATGTGACCAACCTGGGAACCCTGGCCTCGCCGCCCAGCGCGGACACCACGCCGCGCGGCTACATGCCCCCCAGTTACGAGAGCGAAGCGGTTTTCGTGGCTTCCGCCGCCCACGCCGCCCGAATTTTCGCCGCCATCCCGGCGGGGGCGTCCTACGCGGCGACCCTGCGCGCGGCGGCGGAACTGACCTGGAACGACTGGGTGTTAAATTCTCCCACCACTGTTTCCGCCCTGTCCTACCTTCCCTATGGGGAATTTAAGGTCTGGGCCGCTTCGGAAATGTTTCGGATGGAAACCGCGCTGGGCGGGTCCGCGGCGATTTTAAGCGCCGCCCAATCCGTCGTGGACAACTACACCGCCTGGTCCTCCTACTTCGTCAACCCCTCCGCGTCTTACTCGGATTGGGCCCTTCTGAATTATTTACAGACCCCGGGAGCCACGACCTCAACGGCAACTGGCATGCAAACGGCCCTGGGCAACTACGTCAACAATATTTTCGGGCAAAACGATCTCTACAATTCGGGTATGTATTCCTGGCAGTATTCCTGGGGCTCCAATCAGGTCAAGGCCTGCGCGGGGTTGGAACTCTACTTCGCGGGCAAACTGGGCTTTACGGGTTCCTTTACCGCGGCCCAATCGCTTTCCCACGCGGAAGATTTTTTACATTATTTTCACGGGGATAATCCGGTGAACATGGTTTATTTGACCAACACCGATTCCATGGGCGCCAAGCATTGCGTCTGGCAGGTCTTCAATACCTGGTTCGGGTCTTACGGCACCGCTTCCTCAAAATCCAATTACATCGGAAAACCCGCGGCGGTCACCGACCCCCTCTATCCTTATTTCTCCGGGACGGATAATTTCGGCATCAGCGACAATAACACTTCCAACTACGGGCCGCCGCCCGGTTACGTGCCGGGCGGGCCTACCTATCAATACCTTACCAGTGGAGGCCAAGCGGTTCCTCCCTTACTATCGGGCGGGGGCCAGCCTCCCTATGAAAAGGCTTACCGGGACTGGAATTACTCAGATCCGACGGGCACCAAAACGATTCCCTGGCTGGTGAATGAGGCGGGGATTTACGATGCCAGCTCTTATATGGCCCTAAGTTCACTTTTTGCCGGGAAAACTTTTGTCGCCGCCGCGCCTACCGCCACACCCACCCCGACCGCGGCAGCGTCTACGGTTACCCCGACCATTACTCCAACCCTTTCATCGGCGGTGATCATTTCAAATCCTTTCCCCAACCCATCCAACGGAGCGCCGGTCACTTTTAATGTCCAGACGCCGGATGAATCCACGATGACGATGGATGTGTTTACTCTGGCTTTTCGCAAAATAACCAGTCAAACGGCCCCGGTTTATGGCTCTCAAAATTTTCAGTGGGATTTGACAGACCTTTCGAAAGCGCTAGTGGCCAACGGACTTTATTACGTCCGAATCCGGGTCGAAGGAAATCCCTCAGCCGCGAAAATTCTGAAAGTGCTGGTATTGCGATAAACTTTTTATTGAATCCATCGCGGACAAAGACTTTAAAGAGCGTTCAAGATCACCTTGTGCCGCTTGGGGTTTAGGTATCTGGAGCGGCCAAAGGAAATATCGTTTTGGGCTTGGGTGTAGTCCGCATTGTTGGCGATGTAGAGCGCATGCTGACCCGGGGTGAGAGCCGCTAATTGGGTCTCCAGTTTTTTCCGGTCCGGCGGGTCCTGCGCGTTTTTATCCACGCCCCAAATCATGTCGCCCAATTTCACGCCCGTTTTATCCATGGGGCTGTTGGCCCACAACTTTTCCACCAGACAATCACCGGTTAAACGCAAGCCTTGAGAAGGGTAGGGCATGCCCGTCAGGGGGGTGTCGTGGCCCAGGCGGGAACAGCGGATAAAAAATTCAATGGTTGAAACCAAATGCTGCAGATCATCCGCCGAGGCGCATTGAATGATCAACGGGTTTTTGGAACCGGAAACGATCAGAGAACATTGGTAAATCACCGAAGGCGTTTTAGTACGCACGTCGATCTCGCTGACATGAATTGCTTTCACATCCTCCCAAAAGAAATTCAGCAGGCCGTTGTCACCCAAAAGGCCGCCCAGCGGATCGGCGCTTTTGTAATGGATGGTTAAGTTAGTGTTGGTGGTATTGACCAATAAAATGATTTGCTTGCCGCCGCCGATCATCATGGTGTATTTGTCCGCGTCGGTTAAATCCTGCATACGGCTTGT